>OLGE01000464.1_pt1 | contig 48834 bp, 50 predicted proteins | sample 1605151 | NCBI WGS metagenome assembly OLGE01 (sample SAMEA3888912, study PRJEB22519) | human gut metagenome | biome: human gut; feature: human-associated habitat; material: faeces | place: Denmark | collected 2010
CGATGCCGATGGTGAAGTGATTCTTCGGCTCATCCAGCAGCAGGTTGTCGAACACAGCCTTGATCTGGGCGGGGGTGGTGTCCTTGCTGCTCAGACCGTAGCGGCCGGCGTAGATGGCGGGGCGGTCGCTCTCGTTGATATAGGCGGCGCAGATATCCTCGTACAGAGGCTCGCCGATGGAGCCGATCTCCTTGACGCGGTCGAGGACGGCGATCTTCTTCACCGTCTTGGGCATGGCGGCCATCAGGTGCTTGCGGGAGAAGGGGCGGAACAGGTGTACCTGCAGGAAGCCCACCTTCTCGCCCTTGGCGTTCAGATGGTTGACGACCTCCTGTGCGCAGCCGCCCACGGAGCCCATGGCCACGATGACGCGCTCGGCGTCGGGTGCGCCGTAGTAGTTGAACAGGTGGTACTCACGGCCGGTCAGCTTACTGATCTGAGCCATGTAGTCCTCCACGATGTCGGGCAGCTCGGCGTAGGCCGTGTTGTTGGACTCGCGGAGCTGGAAGTAGATGTCGGGGTTATCCACCAGAGAGCGCATCCGGGGATCCTCCGGGTTCAGGGCATTGGCGCGGAAGGCAGCCAGTGCGTTGCGGTCCACCAGCTTGGCGTACTCGTCGTAGCTCAGCACATCGATCTTCTGGATCTCGTGGCTGGTACGGAAGCCGTCGAAGAAGTGCAGGAACGGGATGCGGGCCTTGATGGCGCTCAAATGTGCCACGGCAGCCAGATCGGCGGACTCCTGCACACTGCCGCTGGAAAGCAGGGCAAAGCCCGTCTGACGGCAGTTCATCACGTCGGAGTGGTCGCCGAAGATGGAGAATGCGTGGGTACCCACGGTGCGGGACGCCACGTGCAGCACACCGGGCAGACGCTCGCCGGAGATACGGTGCAGGGTGGGGATCATCAGCATCAGGCCCTGAGAGGCGGTGAAGCTGGTGGCCAGCGCACCGGCCTCCAGTGCGCCGTGGCACGCACCGCAGGCGCCGGCCTCGGACTGCATCTCCACCAGACGAACCGGCTGGCCGAAGATGTTCTTCTTGCCGTTGGCCGACCACGCGTCGGCGTGCTCCGCCATAGGGCTGGAGGGTGTGATGGGGTAGATGGCTGCGACCTCAGAGAACGCATAGGCGACGTATGCCGCCGCCTCGTTGCCGTCGCAGATCTTCATGATCTTGCTCATATGATTCTTTCCTCCTCTTTTCTATCAGCTCCTCCCTGCTTTGCCACAGGAAAGAGCTTAGATATACCGTGTAGAAGTATAGCATTTCGATTGCCGCAGGTCAATGAACAAAAGAGATTCTGTGACATACGTCACAGAATCTCTTTTCGCTTTGTATAAAAAACCGATAGCGGCGGCCCGCATCAGATCACCACGGGGTATTCACCCAGCGGCAGCCTGCCGTTCCGGACGGTGACCTCCCCGCCCAGACGGTTCCGATACACGCCGTCCGGCAGGTTTACAGATACCTCACCGCCCCGGCCGCGCAGGTCAAAGACGCCCAACGCCTGCCCCTCCGGCCCGTCGTAGTGGCTCAGCGCCACGCTGTCGTCCGGCGCCTCCCACCAAAAGCCGCCGCCCAGCGGCAGCGTCTGCTTCATGGCCTTACAGCGTCCCAGATACAGCTGTACATCCAACCGCATATCGCCGTAGTTATCATCGGCGTCGAACAGGCTCACCTGTTTTTTCGGCGCGTACTCCATACCGCTGTACAGCATGGCGGCGCCCCGCTGGAAGTAGAGAAAGCCCAGCCAGTGGTATAGTTGGCGGTCGCTGTCCAGCCACGAGGCCGCACGGGGCGTATCGTGGTTTTCCAGACAGCGCGCCTTGATGTAGCCGGTGGGGTACGTCAGCTCCTGATAGTTCAGGATATCCGTGTAGGTGCGCAGGGACAGCTCGCCCTTCAAAAATCTCTCGTAGAAGGGCCACACATCGTAATCATAGGTCATATCGAAGGCGCGGTACAGCTCGGTGTCCGTGGCACAGGCCGCACCCATGCGGCGCAGCCCCAGCACATGCGCGCCGTGGACGCTTTCCGCCAGCCAGATGCAGCCGGGACGCACCGCCTCTACCTGACGGCGTGCCTCGCACCAGAATTCCAGCGGCACGCTGCTGGCTACATCGCAGCGAAAGCCGTCCACGATGGCGGCCCACTGCTTCAGCGTATCGATCTGGTACGTCCACAGCTCGCGGTTGGTGTAGTCCAGATCCACCACGTCCCACCAGTCAGCCACCTTGCGGGTGGGACGCCCCTCGCTGTCGCGGAGGAAGTACGCAGGGTGGGTCTGCGCCAGCACGGAGTCCGGCGAGGTGTGGTTGTACACCACGTCGATGATGCACTTCATGCCGCGGTCGTGGATAGCGTCCACCAGATGGACAAAGTCCTCCCTTGTACCGTATTCCGGGTTAATGCCGCGGTAATCCCGGATGGCGTAGGGACTGCCCAGCGTCCCCTTGCGGCCCTCCACGCCGATGGGATGGATCGGCATGAGCCAGATGATGTCCGTGCCAAGTCCGCGCAGACGATCCAGATCGCTCTCCAGCCCGCGGAATGTACCCTCCTTGGTGTGGTTGCGTACAAAGACGCTGTAAATGACCTGATGCAGCAGGCTCTTGTCGGTGTTCTCCGCCATGATGTGTACCTCCTTACTTCAGAAGCTCCAAAAACTCGTCCTCGGTCAGCACGGGGATGCCCAGCTGCTGCGCCTTTTGCAGCTTGCTGCCGGCATTCGCGCCCGCCACCACATAGGTAGTCTTTTTCGATACGGAGCCGGACGCCTTGCCGCCCCGCTTTTCGATCATCTCACCCGCCTCGTCGCGGGTGAATTTCTCCAGCGCACCGGTAAGGACGAAAGTCATTCCGGCAAAACGGCTGTCAACCATTTCCCTTTTACAGGTCATATTCAGCCCGGCCGCCTCCAGCCGCGCCAGCAGATCCTTCGACTGGGGACTGTCCATCCACTGCCGGATATATTTCGCCGTGATGGGCCCCACATCATCAATGGCGGTCAGCTCCTCCTCTGAGGCGGCAGCCAGCGCACCCATGGTGCCGAAGCGCGCAGCCAGCACCTTGGCGGCCTTCTCCCCTACCTGCCGGATGCCCAGCGCGAAGATGAGACGCCACAGATCGTCCTCCTTGCTCTTTGCGATGGCGTCCACCGCATTCTGGGCGGACTTCTGTCCCATGCGATCCAGCACCTCGATCTGCTCCGGCCGGAGGGCGTACAGGTCGGCAGCGGTCTGGACAAGGCCGCTGTTCACCAGCTGCTGTATAACGGCAGGGCCAAGGCCGTCGATGTCCATGGCGTTCCGGCTGGCAAAGTGGGTCAGGTTCCGCAGCAGCTGGGCGGGACACTCTGCGCCGGTGCAGCGCAGCGCAGCGCCGTCCTCGTCCCGCACTACCTCCGCGCCGCAGACAGGGCAGCGCTCCGGCAGTGTGTAGGGCTGTGCGTCCACCGGACGCTTGTCCGGCACCACCGCCACGATCTCGGGAATGATCTCCCCCGCCTTGCGAACCAGCACCGTGTCGCCGATGCGGATATCCTTCTGGGTGATATAGTCCTGGTTGTGCAGGGTGGCGTAGGTCACGGTAGTACCTGCCAGACGCACCGGCTCCAGCTCCGCCTTTGGCGTCAGCACACCGGTACGGCCCACCTGCACCACGATATCCCGCAGCACCGTCTCCTTCGTCTCCGGCGGGTACTTGTAGGCGATGGCCCAGCGGGGACACTTGGCGGTACTGCCCAGCACATCCCGCGCCGCCAGCTCGTCCAGCTTGATGACCGCGCCGTCGATGTCGAAGGGAAAATCCTCCCGCCGGTCGCCCAGCCGTGCGATCTCCGCCAGAATGTCGGCAGGTCTTGACAGCTGCTTGTGGGGGATGACCTTGAAATGCTGAGACGCCAGATAGTCGATGGTCTCCGTATGGGTGGCAAACGTCCGTCCCTCCGCCAGTTGGAGATTGAACACGGCGATATCCAGACGGCGCTGCGCCGCGATCTTCGGATCCAGCTGCCGCAGAGAGCCGGCGGCGGCGTTGCGGGGGTTGGCCATCAGGGGTTTCCCCTCCAGCTCCCGGCGTGCGTTGATCTCCTCAAATACGCTGCGGGCCATATAGACCTCGCCCCGGACGATGAGCCGTGGCAGCTTCTCCGGCAGCGTCATGGGAATGGAGCGGATGGTGCGGAGATTCTCGGTCACGTCCTCTCCTACCCGTCCGTCGCCCCGGGTAGCGCCCCGGACGAACACGCCGTCCCGGTACTCCAGCGCCACCGACAGGCCGTCCACCTTGGGCTCCACGCTCCACACCGGCGCGTCCAGCGGGATCTTTTCCAGAAACTGGCACACCTCGTCGTCGTTGAACACATCCTGCAAGCTCTCCAGCGGGACGGGATGGGTCACCTGTTCAAATTCGGACAGCGTGCGTCCGCCGACGCGCTGGGTGGGCGAATCCGGCGTGATCTCTTCTGGATGCGCGGCCTCCAGCTCCTCCAAGCGGCGCAGCATATGGTCATACTCATAATCGGAGATGGTGGGCTCATCCAAAACATAGTAGCGGTAGCCATGGGCGTTCAGGGTGTCCCGCAGCTCCTTCATTTCTTCACGGTAGTTCATTGTGTGACCTCTCAAGCATTGTTGATGATGTATTCGTCGGCATAGTTTTCGACCTCGTCCGGTGTGGTACTGAAATAGGTATACGTCTCCGGTACGCCGCCGACGATGACCGTCTCCGCCACGGAGATCTCGTTGGACACCTTGGTATAGGTGGTCAGTCCCGGCAGCAGGATGCTGACATGGACATCCACATCCAGAATGATGCGGTGGCGGGTCTGGTTGATCCCGGCGGAGGAAAACTGGTTATCGAACCGGGCGGTGGCCGTCCCTACGGACTGCATCCGCACACGGAGGCACGGCCCGCGTCCCGCCAGCAGCGGCGAGCCGGTCAGCGTTCCGATGGGAATGGCCAGATCGGTGGAGGATACCTCTGCCATGCGCTGTAAAATATCGTCGGCGATGGATGCCTGCAAACGGTTGAATGCCGCCATGTTGCTTCTCAGCGCCGTGACGTGGCCCTCAGCGTCCTTGTCGAAGTCCACCAGCTGCTCGTAGTCGATGCGTCCGCTGTCCACCGCGTCGTTGACGGCGGCCACCACGATGCGGTTCACCGCATTGGATGTGCGGGCCGTGGCCAGATCCACCACAACGGGCTTCATGTGCAGCACGACCGCCACGGTCAGTGCCAGCAGCAGCGTAATAACGACTGTCAGCCAGATCAGCACCCTCTGCCGCCCTGTGAATCGCAGATAGCGGAGCCGTCCCATGGCGCTCACCCCCCCTTGCAGGAAGTCTATGACGCCACGGCTTTTCCTCATTCCTCCGGCCAGCCGTTGACGATCTCCTTAAAGGTCTTGCCCCGCTCGGCAAAGTTCTTGAACTGGTCAAAGGCGGCGCAGGCCGGGGACAGCGTTACCACATCGCCGGATACGGCGCGGTCACGGGCGGCCTCCACCGCGGCGCGGAAGGGCGTGACCTCCAGGATCTCCGGATGGCCGGGGCCATAGTCCGGCGCGGCCTCCACCGCGGCGCGGATCTTCTCCGCCGTAGCGCCGCACAGCACCAGCAGCTTGACGTGGGCCGTCACCTCCGGCCCCAGCACATCGAAGGGGATGTGCTTGTCGTAGCCTCCGGCGATGAGAATGACCTTCTCCCGGAAGGATCGCAGTCCGGCGATGGTGCGGGAGGGGCTGGACGCGATGGAATCGTTGTAGTACCGAACGCCCTTATAGGTGCGTACCAGCTCGATGCGATGCTCCACGCCGCCGAAGCTGCGGGCAAAATCGCGGATGATATCGTCCGGCACAAGGCCGTCCACGGCGGCGATAGCCGCCATGTAGTTCTCTACGTTATGGACGCCGGGGATCTTGATGTCCGCCGTGGTCATGATGACCCGCTCCCCCGCCGTGCTGCTGCAGACGATGTCCTCCCCTCGCAGGAACACGCCGTCCCGCGGCTCGGACTGCCTGCTGAACAGGCGGCTGCGGCCCACAGCGCGGGACGACTGCTCGGCTGTGATGCCGTTGTCGGCGTTGAATACCGCGATATCGCCGGGGCGCTGATGCCGGAAGATGTTCTCCTTGGCGGCCACATATTCCGCCATGTCCCGGTGCATATCCAGATGGTTAGGCGCCAGATTGGTCACCACGGCAATGTGGGGGCTGCGCTCCATGGTCATCAGCTGGAAGCTGGACAGCTCCAGCACCGCATAGTCCTCCGGCCGCATCCGATCCGCGTCGCACAGCAGCGGATGGCCGATGTTGCCGCCCAGCCACACCGTCTTACCGGCGGCCTTCAGCAGCTCGGCAATGATCGTGGTGGTCGTGGTCTTACCGTCAGAGCCGGTAACGGCGATGATGGGACACGGGCAGACCTGAAAGAACGCCTCCATCTCGCTGGTCAGCACGCTGCCGCCGGATACAGCGGCGGCGATCTGGGGCATATCGGGCCGCAGACCTGGTGTGCGGAAGATCACGTCCTCATGCAGCCCCTCCAGATAGTCGGGACCAAGGCGCAGCGTACAGCCGCCGCGCTCCAGCTCGTCGGCCAGCGCCCCCATCTGCTGCCGCGTCCGCTTGTCGCAGACGGCGACGGAGACGCCGTTTTGCAGCAGCAGCCGCACCAGCGGCGTATTGCTGACGCCGACACCCAGCACCGCCACCGTTTTATTTCGTAAGGAATCCACATATTCCCGCAGAGTCATAGGGTCATTCCCCTCCCTGAATTGATTTGATGCTCTTGCATTATACTGCACCGGCATCATTTCTTCAATGCGTTTTCCGGTTTTTGGGGGAAAGTTTTCTTTGTACCGTATACCGTTCCGCCCCAAACAGGGTGCTGCGCCGCCTCTTTTAGACAGCCTGCACAAAAGCGCACCCGGTTACATTCTCTACAATCGGCGGAATTACTTCTTTACATTATCGCGCTAAAGTGTTAGTATGTTAGCGTAATGAACGAGCGGTACGGGACAGACCGTATCGCAGGCACACCAGACCGGGCGAAACGCCACGATATTAAAATGGAGGTACTCCCTATGAAAAAGCTTCTTGCAATGCTGCTGGCGCTGGGCATGATGATGAGCCTTGCGGCCTGCGGCGAACAAAAGGACAACACAGACGCACCGGATGACGCAGATACTCCGGCAGAGATCACCTACGCCGTGGAGGCCGGCTCCGCCGGTGAGGAGGTAGCGCTGGCCAACGGCTTCAAGACCGTGCCTGTCGGCTCTCAGGCCAATGCACTGATGGAGGTGGACGCCGGTACGGCGGACGCCGCGATCATTGACCTGCTGATGGCGGGCGCCATGGTGGGTGAGAACACCAGCTACCCCGATTTGAAAGTCACCGACCAGAAGCTGAACTCTGAGCTGTACGGCGTGGGCTGCCGCAAGGGCAGCGATCTGGCCTCCTTCATCAACAGCGTCATGGCTGACGCCTATGCCGACGGCACCATGGTGGAGCTGGCCAAGACCTACGGCGTGCAGGAGGCTCTGGTGGAGCAGCCCGCCAGTGAATTTACCGCCTCCGCATCCGACAGCGATGTGCAGTACATCAAGGACAAGGGCAAGCTGGTGGTGGGCATCACCGAGTTCGAGCCCATGGACTATAAGGATGCAAACGGCGAGTGGATCGGCTTCGACGCCGACATGGCCAAGCTGGTCGCTGAGAAGCTGGGCGTTGCGGTGGAGTTCCAGGTCATCAACTGGGACATGAAGGTGGAGGAGCTGGACGGCAAGCAGATCGACTGCGTGTGGAACGGCATGACCCTGACCGACGGCGTACAGGCGGCTATGGAATGCACCAATGCCTACTGCGAGAACGCACAGGTGGTCATCACCAAGTAACCGCTGCAAAATACCGTATAAAGTGATCCCCGCGGCGGATGGCGCAACGGCGTCCCCCGCCGTGGGGCAGCGTATCCCCTCCCCGCGCAAGTAACCACGAAGGAGCTTTTTTCATGTTTTGGACTGTCACTCTCTCCCTGCTGGCCGGTATGGGGCAGCTTTTGAAGCTGTTTTTTCTGACACTGCTTTTCTCCCTGCCGCTGGGACTTCTCATCGCCTTCGCCCTGCGCAGCCGGTGCAAGCCGGTGAGCTGGCTCTTTAACGTGATCGTCTGGATCATCCGCGGTACACCGCTGATGCTCCAGCTCATCATCATCTTTTACGGCCCCGGCAAGTGGTTTCACTTTAACCTGTGGGGGCAGTTTGCCGACGGGCGTATGGCGGCCTGCGTCATCGCCTTCGTCATCAACTACGCCTGCTATTTCGCCGTGATCTACAAGGGCGGCATTGAGAGTGTGCCGGTAGGGCAGCAGGAGGCCGGGCAGGTGCTGGGCATGACCAAGTGGCAGATCTTCTTCAAGGTCACGCTGCTGCAAATGGTCAAGCGCATCGTTCCCCCCATGTCCAACGAGGTCATCACGCTGGTGAAGGATACCTCCCTTGCCAAGACCATCTCCATCATGGAGCTGATCATGACCGGCGAGTCCTATATGAAGTCCGCCGGTATCGTATGGCCCTTGTTCTACACGGCGGTGTTCTATCTGGCCTTTGTGGGCATTTTGACGCTGCTGTTCAGCTACACGGAGCGCAAGCTCAGCTATTTCCGTTAAGGAGGAGGTGCCGCACATGGCGATTTTGGACGTACAGCACATCGAAAAGCACTTCGGCGACACCCCGGTGCTGAAGGACATCAGCTTCTCTCTGGAGGAAGGGCAGGCGCTGAGCATCATCGGCTCCTCCGGCAGCGGCAAGACCACGCTGCTGCGCTGCCTGAATTTTCTGGAGACGCCGGACAAGGGTGTCATCTCCGTCCGGGGCGAAAAGCTGTTTGACGCGGCGGAGCACGACTCCCGCTCTGAAAGCGATATCCGCAAAAAGCGGCTGCACTTCGGACTGGTGTTCCAGAGCTTCAACCTGTTCCCGCAGTACACAGCGCTGCAAAATGTGACGCTGGCGCGGGAGCTGATGGCCAAGTCGGAAAAGACCGGCGAGAGCCATGAGAGCATCGTCGCCGAGGGGCGGCGGCTGCTGGAGGATATCGGTCTGGGGCAGCGGATGGACAACTACCCCCACCAGCTGTCCGGCGGTCAGCAGCAGCGTGTGGCCATCGCGCGGGCGCTGGCTATGAAGCCGGACATTCTGTGCTTCGATGAGCCTACCAGCGCATTGGACCCCGAATTGACCGGCGAGGTGCTGCGGGTCATCCGTGACCTTGCCGACCAGCACACCACCATGGTCATCGTCACCCACGAGATGGCCTTCGCCCGGGACGTAGCCGATCAGGTGATCTTCATGGACGGCGGCGTGATCGTGGAGCAGGGCCCCGCCAAGGAGGTCATCGACCATCCCGCGCAGGAGCGCACCCGCCAATTTCTGGCGCGGTACAGCGAGATGTGAACAAGGAAAAAAGGGAGACCCACCGCATACGCGGAGGGCCTCCCTTTTTCTGGTGCGAGCAGGCCTATAAGCCGGGTTCTGTTTCGACAGTCATCTATCTAGGCGCACCGTTGCCGGTACGCTCAAGCCACCCCGGGAGCGACCGGGCCGGCCATGCGCTCCCATACCGGTGTTGCTCCGAATAGAGTTTACAGCGACGGACGCTTTCACACGCCGTCGGGTGAGCTCTTACCTCGCCTTTCCACCCTTACCCCGCCGCCTCCTTGCGCAGGCGGACGAGGCGGTATATCTCTGTTGCACTTTTCCTGAAGTCGCCTTCGGCGGGCGTTACCCGTTATTCTTGCCCTGTGGAGCCCGGACTTTCCTCATGAACAGGCTTTCGCCTTGTCCCCGCGACTGTCCAGCCTACTCGCATTCGCTATTCTACTCCACAGGCACCGGGAAAGTCAATGCACATTTCAACGAACACGGGGGATCAGCAGCATTTTATCCGGCAGCTCCTCCCCCTCCAGCCGGTTGACGGCACGCAGCAGCGCCTCATCGGTACGGTACTGCTTGGCTGCGTCCCACAGCGTCTCCCCCGGCAGCAAACGGCGCAGCACCAGAGACGGCGTCTGTCCCTGCTCCTCCGGCTCCAGCAGCTCGCCGCCGCAGACGGTGACCAGCGGCTCCTGTTGGGCATCCTCCGTCAGAAACTCCACCACCTGCCGCACATCGCAGCCGCCGGCGCCAAGCTGCACCCCCGGCCCGCCGGACAGGCCGCAGCACAGCCCCTGCACCGTCTCCTTCACCGGCAGCACCACCTCCGAGGCGCGCTCGGTCACGGCGGGCGAGTCGTTCTCATCCAGATACAGCAGCCTCGTCCGTACCGTGGTACGCAGCGCTGTTTGCCCCGCCTCCGTCGTAACGGCGGCGTTGGCGCAGTCCGTATCGGTGATGAAGAAAAACGGCTTGTTCCCGCCAAAATCCAGATGCTCCACCGTCTCCTCCCGCAGGATGCGGTCAGGGTGCGCGGCCGGGAGGGTCACCGTCTCCTGCTCCAGACGCACCGGCTGGCGGATGCTGTACAGATCCTCCACACAGGTGCAGCGTTCCGTGCGGTAGACGCACAGCAGCAGCCGCAGCTCCACGGTGACGGAGAGTCCGCTGCCATTGTCGGAGCGCAGTACCCGCGCCTCGCCGCCGGTGAGGCAGAGCCGGACGGCGTATTCGCCGTCCTCCGGCAGACCGCCGCCGTCCAGGATCTGGGACAGGGGCAGCTCCGTGTCGTATGTATGCAGCTGCTGATCCTGTCCGCGGTACAGGGCGGACAGCGCGGCCTCCCCCTTTACCACCAGCTTATTTCCCACTGTGCGGCAGCTGGTGAGCCGAGGATACAGCCGGTACAGCAGCAGCTCCTCCGGCACAGGCGACACCTGCACCTCCTGGGTCACGGTGATATCCCGCTCCACAACTGCGTCCAGCAGGCTGCACGCATGGTCCCGGCATCGGACGCGCAGGGCGGCGTTCTCCTCCGTCCCGCTGCAAATGCGGCGAACGGTGCGGATATAGCCGGTCATGGTCACCTCCGGCAAAAGGCGTATGTACAGCTTCCGGGCCGTGACCGCCTGCGCCTCTACCAGCAGCAGTCGCCCCGTGGCCCAGATGAGCTGTGCGGACACCAGCTCCCGATCCTCTGCCGCGCAGGAAAAGGGTACGGATACCGTCAGACTGCGAAGACCGGTGCTCTCCTCCGATGTATACAGCACGGTGACACGAACTGTACCGGACACCGTGACCCGCTCCTCCGAGGCGGTTTTCTCCTGGATATACAGCTGCCCGCAGGCGGTGACGATCCGCGTCATGTCGGGGCAGTATTCCGCAATGGCGGTCTCCATTGTCTCCTCATGGCTGACCGCCGCGTGACCTGTCTTTTCCCAACAGGTCAGATCTGTAAACTGTAAGCCTAATTCCATGGTCTTGCCCTCTCATTTCTCCATGATACTTCATGGTATGAGCGGACGTCCGCCGTTATTCCCGCATCCCGAAAAGGCTCCGCAGCAGACCGCGCAGGATGCGCGGCGACTTCCAGACAACGATCCTCATACAACCTACCTCCTATTTCTCAGACAGACGATCCCGCAGGCGATCAGCAGAAATGCCACCAGAAACATCAAAACCCCCACAGGAAAAACGGCCGCGATCAGGATGCCCAGTCCCAATGCCAGCGCACAGATGCCGATGATCATTCCGCCGCAGTTCCACCCTCTCATAGCAGGACCCCCTCTGCTTCAGTATATGGACGCAGAAAAAGCGGAGTGCATCGCACTCCGCTTTTTTGCTATTTCTTTTCCCACGCCTTCAGATCCTTCAGCTCCTCGTACAGACGGACATAGCTGCGGTGACGGCTGGGATGGATGTCCCCGTCCTTCACCGCCTGCAAAATGCGGCAGCCCTTTTCCTTGGTGTGGCTGCACCCCACGAAGCGGCACTGCCCCAGATAGGGTGCAAACTCCGGAAACGTCTCCGGCAGGTGTGCCTTCAGCTCCAGATCCATCTCCTGCGTGTCGAAGGAGGAGAAGCCCGGCGTATCAATGACCCATGTGTCGCCGCCCAGGGAGAACATCTCCACATGGCGGGTGGTATGGCGTCCACGGCCCAGCGCCTTGCTGACCTCACCCACCGGCAGCGTCAGCTCCGGCAGCAGGGTATTCAGGATGCTGGACTTTCCTACACCAGAATTCCCTGTAAAGGCATTCAGCTTGCCAGCTATTGCGGTGCGCAGCGCATCCATGCCCTCCCCTGTTGCGGCGCTGAGACGCAGCACCTGTATGGCGGAATGGCGATAGATATCGTACAGCTCCTCTGCCGGGTCGAGGTCGCACTTGTTCAGGCACAGCAGCACCTGACAGCCCTTCAGCGATGCGATAGCGGCAATGCGGTCGATGAGATACGGCTCCGTCACCGGAATGGCGGCGCTGGCGATGATGACCAGCTGGTCGATGTTGGCCGCAGCAGGTCGTAGGAACAGGTTCCGCCGAGGCTCCACCGCCTCCACGAAGCCCTCGCCTCCGCCCAGCTCGCGCACCTGTACCCAGTCGCCCACCAGCGGACTCAGCCCCTCGCGCCGGAATTTGCCGCGGGCGCGGCATTGCAGCACCTCCGCGCCGGTGTTCACATAATAGAAGCCGCTGAGGGCCTTCTCAATGCGCCCCCGGCTCAAAAGGTGATCTCCTGTGAGGGGGAGGACGCCACGGTGTTGTCGTTGATGCAGGTGAAGTAGGCGCGGACCAGAGAGCCCCGCCCCACCTGCCCGGTAAAGGTGTAGCTGGTCTTTTTCAGGTTGGAGCTGAGGTACTGGCTGTCCACGATCGCGCCGTCCTGCTCAAACTCCACCTTGATCATACCATCCATATCCTCCGGCAGCGAAAACTCCACCGTTTTGGTGCGGGTCACGATATCCTCCTCGCCGGTGCCGCTGACGGTAAAGACGATCTGCGTACCGCCCTCCACCACCTCGCCGGACTGGATGCTCTGGTCGGTGATCCGCCCCGTCTCCACGGCGGTGTACGGGTCGAACATCGGTTGACCCACGGTCAGTCCCATGTCCTGTGCGTCCTTAATGGCGATGGCAATATCCTGCCCCACAAAGGTGGGGACAGTCACCGTCTTGGGGCCGGTGCTGATATAGAGCGTGATCTTCTGTCCCTTTTTCAGCTGCTCGCCGGCCGCCGGCACAGTGGAGATCACGGTATCCTTGACGCGGGTATCGGAGTTCTGGCTCAAAAACTCCAGTTGCAGATCCAAATTCAGCTCCTGCAGCTCGATACGCGCCTGCCGGTACTCCTTACCGGTCATCTCCGGCATGGGAACCTTTTCCTCCTCCGCCGCCACATAGACCTCGATGACAAAATTGCTCTTACGGCTGCGTCCCGCCTCCGGAGACTGCTCGACGATCTGCCCCGCTGCATAGGTTTCCGAGCGCAGAGAACCCTTGACAACGATCTCAAAAACATCCTTTACGCCGTCCGCGAGCTGAGCATCCTCCACGGTCATCCCGCGCACATCGGGAACCTCATAGCTCTTGCCGTTGCCGGCGGGGCCAAAATCGCCCAAGATCAGCTTGAACAGCAGGAACACCAGCACCAGCGCCGCCGCGAAGATGCCCGCCATGATGGCGATGGACTTCTTATCCCGGAAGCGGAGATCCTCCTCCGGCTCATCGCGGCGTACCTGTTCCGTCCGTTTTTTAACCGCGGTGGCCACCTGCGCCGTAGGAAGCGGCATCGTCGGCTCACTGTCCGGCTGCACCGCTGTCAATTCCTTGCGGATATAGTCCATATCCACGGTAGGGTCCTTGCGGAATTTCTCCAGATCCTCCAGCATGGCGTCCGCCGTCGGATAGCGCTTGTCCGGGTCGCTGTTCATCGCCTTCATGCAGATCAGCTCCAGCGGCTCCGGAATGTCCGGGTCGATGTCCCGGGGCGCCAACGGCACGGAGCTGAGGTGCTGGATGGCCACGGACACGGCGGAATCCCCCTCAAAGGGCAGCCGTCCGGTCAGCATCTCATACAGCACCACACCCGCGGAGTAGATGTCGGAACGGGCGTCGATCCGGTCGCCCCGGGCCTGCTCCGGTGAGATATAGTGAACGGAGCCGAGGGCCTCCTGGGTCAGGGTCTGGCTGGCGTTGGCCAAGCAGGCGATGCCGAAGTCGGCCACCTTCACGCTGCCGTCCCGCAGCACCATGATGTTCTGGGGCTTGATGTCCCGGTGGATGATGCCCCGGCTGTGGGCGTGGCTCAAGCCGCGCATGATCTGGGTGATAAAGTGCAGGGATTCCCGCCAGTCCATGCGGCCCCGGCGCTCCATGTACTGCTTCAGGGTGATGCCGTCGATCAGCTCCATGACGATATATTCCGTCTCGCCGCTGGTGGACACGTCGTACACCGACACGATGTTGGCGTGAGACAGCTGCGCCACGGCGCGGGATTCATCCCGGAAGCGGCGGCGGAAATCGGCGTTCTCCGCCAGATCGCTCTTTAAGATCTTGACGGCCACCAGACGGTTCAGGCGATGACATCTGGCCTTATATACATTTGCCATGCCGCCGGAACCGATCAACTCCAAAATTTCATAGCGATCGTCCAGCATACGTCCTATGTATTGATCCATGTTGTCATCTCCTTCATTCGTTCATCAGCAGCACCGCTGTGATATTGTCCGGTGCGCCGCGCCGCAGCGATATCTGCAGCAGGTGATCCAGACAGCTCTCGATGTCGCCGTCATGAAGCACCTCAAAAAGCATCTCCTGATCGGAGACGGTGTTGACCAGCCCGTCGGTACACAGCAGGATGAAATCCCCCTGCCTCCACGGCACGGAAAAGCTGTCGGCCTGTACCTGTGCGTCCGGCCCCAGTGCGCGGGTGATGAGATTGCGGTTAGGGTGACGGCGCGCCTCCTGCGGCGTGATATCGCCCTTCTCCACCATATTCTCCACCACAGAGTGATCCCGCGAGATCTGCCGGATATCCTCCGCCGTGATGTAGTAGGCGCGGCTGTCGCCGATATTGCCCACCATCACAAGATCCTCCCGCGCCAGTGCGCAGACCAGTGTGGTACCCATGTGCTGGTAGTCCGCATTCTTGGCAGCCTCGCGGCGGATGGCATCGTTGGCCAGAGAGATGGCGTACAGCATCGCCTGCCGCAGCTGCTCCTCCTCGGCGTTCTCCTGCAAAACCGCCCGCAGCTCCTTTTCAAACTGCTCCACAGCGATGCTGCTGGCGATGCGGCCCCCGTTGGTGCCGCCCATACCATCGCAGACCACCGCTGCGCTGTAGCTGCCCACCGTAAATGCCGCATAGGCGTCCTGGTTCTCACTGCGTACCAATCCGGTGTTGGTAATGCCCCACATTTTCATTACAGGCCGCTCCTTCCCTGCTCCTCCATGGCCTTGCGCCGCAGCTGGCCGCAGGAGGCGTCGATATCGCCGCCGAGACTGCGCCGCACCGTGGCGGTCACGCCATGGGATTCCAGACGCTTCTGAAACGTGGCAATGCGGCGGCTGGGCTTGTAGGGGCTCTCCACCACATCGTTCAGCGGGATCAGATTCACATGGCCCGGCATACCCCGCAGCTTTTTGGCGATCAGGTCTGCCTGCCAGTCGTTGTCGTTGACGCCGTCGATCATGGCGTACTCAAAGCTGATGCGCCGTCCCGTCCGCCGGAAATAACGGTGGCAGGCGTCGAACAGCAGCTCCACGTCATAGGCCCGGTTCACCGGCATGATGCGGCTGCGGGTCTCACTGTCCGGCGCGTGCAGCGACACGGACAGCGTTAACTGCAATTCCTTCTCCGCCAGCGCGTCGATGCCCGGCACCACGCCGCAGGTGGACAGGCTGATATGCCGCATCCCGATGTTCATGCCGTCGGGGTGATTCACCAGCTCCAGAAAACGCAGCACGTTTTCCATATTATCCAGCGGCTCACCGATGCCCATCAGCACGATATTCGATACCTCCCGCCTGGAGTCCAGTTGGGTGAACAGCACCTGATCCAGCATCTCCGAGGGACGCAGATCCCGCACCTTACCGGCGATGGTGCTGGCGCAGAACGCGCAGCCCATGCGGCAGCCCACCTGCGACGAAATGCACACGGTGTTGCCGTGGTGGTACTGCATCAGCACCGTTTCGATACAGTTGCCGTCGGACAGCTCCCACAGATACTTGATGGTGCCGTCCAGCCGGGACTCCTGCTTCCGCGCCACCGTGGGCGCCGTGATAAAGCAGCGCTCCGCCAGCTTTTCCCGCAGCGGCTTGGAGAGGTTCGTCATATCCTCAAAGGATGTGACGCCCCGGTGCAGCCATGTAAAGACCTGCTTGGCGCGGAACGCCGGCTCCCCCAGCTCCTTGAGGAACCGGGCAAGCTCCTGCTGGGTCATGGATTTGATATCGGTCATAAGAGCTCCTCGCTTATTTCTTGCGCATCCGGCAGATATAGAATCCATCTGTACCGTAGCGCTGAGGCCACAACGTCAGCTGTCCGCAGCAGCCGCCGATGGGCTGCGGCAGAGAAAAGGGCTCCATCGCAAAGTCCGGGTGTGTATCCAAAAACGCCGTGGTGACGCCCTCGTTTTCCTCCGGCAGCACCGTACAGGTGGAGTACACCAGCACGCCGCCGGGCCGCACATAGGCGGCTGCGTTGTCCAGAATGGCGCTTTGGATGGCCGGCAGCTCCGCCAGCTCCTTGGGGTCCTTATAGCGGATATCCGGCTTCTTCCGGATGATGCCAAGTCCTGAGCAGGGTACATCCGCCACCACAAGGTCGGCGGCGTTTTCCCACGCAGCGTGGCGCTCCCGCCCGTCGGCCAGCGCCGTGCGGACGGAGTGGATGCCAAGGCGCTCCGCGCCCCGCTCAATGAGCGACAGCTTGTGGGGGTGGACATCGCAGGAGAGGATCTCTCCCCTATCCTTCTGATCAATGGCCAGCGCAAAGGATTTGCCGCCCGGTGCGGCGCACATATCCAGCACCCGATCCGTCTCTCCCGGCGCTGCCACCGTCGCCACCAGACGGGCGGCGGCGTCCTGCACGGTGAAGTGTCCCTCCGTAAAGGCGGGCAGACGCTCTAAGTCGCCGGTGGCGGACACCTCAAAGCAGCCCGCCAGCCACGGGTGGGCGCGTACCGTCACACCGGCGGCCCGCAGCTCCTTCTCCAGCTCCTCCGCCGTGATCTTCAGCGTATTGGTCTGGATGGTGGTGGGGACGATCTCGTTGTTCATCCGAAGGTAGTCCTCTGCCTCCTCTGCGCCCACCACGTCGATGAGGCGGCGCACCAGCCACTTGGGATGGCTGTACCGCACGGACAGGTAATCCGCTGTCGTGCCTTGGGGCAGCGCCGGCATATCCATCCAGTTGGCGACGAACTTCCGCAGCACCGCGTTGACCATACCGGCAGCCTTGGGGCGGCCCCAGCGCTTGGCCATCTCCACCGCCTCATTGACGGCGGCGCGGTGGGGGATCTTATCCATAAACAGGATCTGATACCCGCCGATCCGCAGAATGTTCAGGATCACCGGCTCCAGACGGTGAGGCTTTTGGCTGCACCAGCAGCCGATATAGTAGTCCAGCAGACCGCGGTTCTGGATAACGCCGTAAGCAAGGCGTGTGCAAAGCGCCGCCTCCCGGCTGTCCAGTCCGTTTTTCGCAATGGTGCGCTTCAAGCTGCCGTCCGACCACGCATTGGCGCGGCTGACCTGCATCAGCACCTCCAGCGCCGTGTCGCGGGCGCTGCTTCGCTGCATCTCGCTCATGCGTCCACCTGCACGGGATGACCCCGCAGATAGTCGGCCGCCGCCATGCGCTTGCCGCCCTCCGCCTGTAACTCCAGAATGCGGAGCAGCATCCCGTCGCCGCAGGCGATGGCGAGCCCCTGCTTCCCGGCCTCGGCGATCTTACCGGCAGCCAGCGCCGTCTTGCCGCCCACGGCAGTGCGGTAGACCTTCACGTTCTTCCCGTCCAGCGTCATGGACGCGCAGGGCCACGGAATGAGGCCGCGCACCTGGTCGTGAAGCTGCCGGGCGCTCTTGGAGAAGTCCAGCGGCGACAGGCTGCGATCCAGCATGGGCGCGTAGGTGTAGGCGCTGTGATCCTGCGGCAACCGGACGACGGTGCCGTCATGCAGCCGTTCCACCGCTTCGGCCAGTGCGTCCGCCCCCAGTGCTGCCAGCCGCGCCGTCAGCATCTGCGCGTCCTCATCGGGGTCGATGGCCGTCTCGCGGCAGAGGATCACATCTCCGGCGTCCAGCTCCTTGGCCATATACATGATGGTGACGCCGGTGACGCTGTCCCCATTGAGGATCGCCCAGTTGATAGGCGCCGCGCCCCGGTATTTCGGCAAAATAGAGGAATGCACGTTGATAGAGCCGTAGGGCGGCGTGTTCAAAATATCCTCCGGCAGTATCCTGCCGTAAGCCGCCACCACGATCAGCTCCGGCGCCAGCTCCTCCACGAGGCGCAGCGCCTCGCCGTCCCGCAGCTTCACCGGCTGGTACACGGGGATACCGACTGTCAAGGCATATTCCTTCACAGGAGAAAACGCCATTTTATGCCCTCGGTTTTTGGGCTTGTCCGGCTGGGTGAACACGCCGCACACGTCGTGGCCGTCCTCCACCAGCCGCTTCAGGGACGCCACGGCAAAGTCGGGCGTACCCATAAACAGTATTCTCATTCGTCCTCGTCTCCGTTCTCCGCCTCGCACTGGCGGATGTACGCCTCCAGCTCCTCCTCGGTCAGCAGGTGATCCGTATGCTCCACGAACAGATGGCCGTCCAGATGCTCGATCTCGTGGCAGAAGCAGCGGGCGGTCAATCCCTCGTCCTCCACCTCGAACCAGTCGCCGTTCCGATCCTGCGCCCGGACGCGGACGATCTCCGGGCGGGTGACCTCGCCGTATTTCCCAGGAACGCTGAGGCAGCCCTCCAGACCGGTCTGCTCACCCTCGGTGCGGATGATCTCCGGATTCACCAGCTCGATGAGCTGCTCCTCCTCGTCCAGCACCACGCAGACACGGCGCAGCACGCCGACCTGCGGGGCGGCCAGACCCACGCCGCCGGATTCGGCCAGCGTGTCCGCCAGATCGTCCAGCAGCGTATGCAGACGGCCGTTAAAGTCCGTCACCGGACGGCACACCTTGGTCAGGCAGGGTTCCCCCTGTAAAGCAATTTTCCTTAACGCCATTGTTCTTACCTCGCTTTTTCAGAGTCAATCCATCAGATTGCAGTCGGTATAGATGTGCAGGCGGCGGTTTTCACCCCGCTGCGCGAACTCTCTCATAAATGCGCTCAGCAGCTGCCGAAGCTGCCGGTCGTTGCGGCCCAGCACCATGGTGCGGTAGCGGTAGCTGCCGTTCACCTTGACCACCGGAGTAGGCGCCGGCCCCAGTATTTGCAGCTCCATGGCGCTGTACGGCGGCTTCTGCGCCGCCTGCCGTAAACTGCGGGTCAACAGGTCGAGCGCCTGCCGCACGGCGTTTTCCTCCTGCCCCGTCACCGTCACGGTAAACTGGTCGGCAAAGGGCGGGTCTCGCCGCAGCTTCCGAAGCTGGATCTCCGCGTCATAGAACCGCTGATAATCCTGCTGCGCCGCCGCTTGGATCACGTCGTTCTGGGGCGTGTAGGTCTGGATCACGGCTCGTCCCGCCTTACTGCCCCGTCCGGCCCGCCCGATCACCTGTGTCAGCAGATTGAAGGTGCGCTCCGCCGCCCGGTAGTGATCCACATACAGCGACGTGTCCGCGCCGAGGACGCCCACCAGCGTCACATTTTCAAAATCCAGTCCCTTGGCCACCATCTGCGTTCCCAGCAGGATAGGCACCCGCTTTTCCTCAAACTCCCGCAGGATGGCCTCGTGTCCCACGGATACGGTGTCCGCGTCCATCCGCAGCAGCGCCGTGCCGGGGAAGATCCGATGCAGCTCCTCCTCCACCCGCTGGGTGCCAACGCCGATGTGCTTGAACTGTCCGCCGCATTCGGGACAGACCTCCGGCGCTTTTTCGGAATAGCCGCAGTAGTGGCACATCAGCCGTCCGTTGGCGCTGTGGTAGGTAAGGTACACGCTGCAACGCGGGCATTTGGGTACATAGGTACACTGGGGACACAGCAGCTGGCGGCTGCTGCCCCGCCGGTTGAGGAACAGAATACTCTGTTCCCCGGCCGTCAGATTTTTTTGCAATTCCTCGTAGAGCGGCCAGCTGATGATGCCGTTCCGCCCTTCCCGCAGCTCCTGCCGCAGATCCGCTATGATGACCTGCGGCAACGCCTGCCGGTTGTAGCGCTGCCGCAGCAGCGCCTTCTGATAGTCGCCCTTTTCCGCCCAGTACGCCGTCTCCACCGTAGGGGTAGCGGAACCCAGCAGCAGCCGCGCGCCCTCTTGCAGACAACGGTATTTGGCGATGTCCCGGGCGTGGTAGCAGGGTGACGTCTCCGACTCATAGGAGCCCTCCTGCTCCTCATCCATGACGATGAGGCCGATATCCCGCAGCGGCGCGAACACCGCCGACCGGGTTCCCAGCACAATGTGCGCCTCGCCCCGGCGGATGCGCTTAAACTGGTCATACCGCTCTGTCAGGCGCAGGCCGCTGTGCAGCAGCGCCACCTCATCCCCGAAATACGCGGTAAAGCGCGCCATCATCTGGGGCGTCAGTGCGATCTCCGGCACCAGGATCATCACGGACCTGCCGCGGTGCAGCAGCTCCTGCGCCAGCCGGATATAGACCAGCGTTTTGCCGCTGCCGGTCACACCTTGCAGCAGCGTGACGCCCGCTTTCCCGGACAGTGCCTGCTGCAAAATGTCCTCATAGACCTGCTGCTGCTCGTCGTTTAATGTAATGGTTTCCGCCTTTACAGCATACTGCTTTTCAGTAATACGGTACGCTTCCTGCTCCCGCAGGGATACGGTGCCGTTCAGCGCCAGCAGCTCCACCGTCTTGCGGGACGCGCCGGTGAAATAGCACAGGTCGTGCATCCCCGTTTCGCCGTTTTGCGCCAGAAACGCCACCACCTCGCGCTGGCGGCGGGCAGTCTTTCCCACCAGCTCCAGCGCCTGCTCCACCGGCACCGCCAGCTTTGCAAACACGTCCACCTTGTCCCGCACCTTGCGGCGAGACTCCGTCTCGCGGCAGAGCGTCCCCGCCTTTTCCATGCGCCGCAGCAGCAGCGCCGTATCATCGCCAAGTGCCTGCTTCAGAGCTTCCGTTTCCATCGGCCCATCCAGTAAGAGGCGGCATACCGCCACCTCCTTTTCCGGCAGCGTCTCCGGCAGCACGTCCCTTGCCAGACGCCACATCTCCCGGTAGCGGTACCACACCGCCGCAGGCAGAATGGTGTGCAGGGCGTCGTAGAACGTGCAGAAATACCGCTGCCGCATCCACAGCGCCAGCCGTATTTCCTTCTCCGACATCACCGGCTCCACGTCCAACAGGGTGCGCACCGTTTTCAGGGGCTTGTCCGGTACGCCCTCCCCCGTTGCCAGGATCACCGCCTCGCTGAGACGGTTTCCCCTGCCAAAGGGTACCAGCACACGACAGCCCACCTGCCCGCCCACATCGCGGGGCAGCAGGTAGTCGTACACCTTGTCGATGGCGTAGGGCGCCGCCTGCACGGCCACCTTGGCGATCACAGCCATGTCAGATGTTCTCTTCCTCGATGACGGGGTTGGCTACGAACTTGCCCTCCGCCACCTCATTGATGGCCTCGGTCACGGGCTTTTCCTCCAGATGCTCGCCCTTAGCCTCGGCCTCGGCAGCGATCTGGCGGGCGCGGCGCGCCACCACATTCACCATCATATAGCGGTTGGGGATATACTCCGTCAGTTTGTTCATTGCAGGATACAGCATCATAATAATCACATTTCCTTTCCGTTGAGAATGTATTCCATACGCTCGGCGGGCTTGCAGTGCTCGGCGCACAGGATCGCGCGCAGCTCCTCCACTGCCTGCTCCACCGTATCGTTGATGACAAAATAGTTGTAGTCGCTGGCGTTCTTCAGCTCCACCTGCGCCCGGAGCAGACGCTTCTGCACCTTCTCCGGTGTGTCTGTGCCGCGGGCGGTGAGGCGGCGCTCCAGCTCCTTCCAGCTGGGGGGTGCGATGAAGATCCGTACCGTCTCCGGTCGTTTGGCGCAGACCTGCGCCGCGCCCTGGATCTCGATGTCGAGGATCACGTCCTTGCCCTGCTCCATGGCCTCGTCCACATATTTTTTCGGTGTGCCGTAGAAGTTGCCCACATACTCGGCATACTCCAGAAACGCATCGCCCTCGATCATCTCGCGGAAGCGATCCGCGTGGATGAAGTGGTAGTCCACGCCGTCCCGCTCCCCCTCACGAGGTGCGCGGGTGGTGGCGGACACGGAAAAATACAGATCGTCCCGTCCCGCAAACAGGGCGTGGAGCACCGTGCTCTTACCCACGCCGGAGGGCCCGGAAATGATGAAGGTCTTTCCTCTTTTGTTCAATACTTATTCCTCCTCTGCCAGATCTTTCACCGTCAGACCAAGACGGGGCGCCATTTTTTCCGTGCTGAGCGCCGACAGCACCACATGGTCGCTGTCCATGATAAATACGGACGCCGTTTTACGCCCAAATGTGGCGTCGATGAGCATACCGCGATCCCGTGCCTCCTGCACCAGACGCTTGACCGGCGCGGAGTCGGGGCTGACCACGGCGATGAGCCGTTCGGCAGAGATCAGGCTGCCGAAGCCGATATTGACAAGCTGCATGGCTCAGCCCTCACTCGATGTTCTGGATCTGCTCGCGGATCTTCTCCACCTCGGCCTTCATGTTCACCACGTCCTGCGCGATGGTCAGGTCGTTGCACTTGGAGCCGATGGTGTTGCACTCGCGGTTGATCTCCTGCACCAGAAAGTCCAGCTTCCGGCCGACCGGGATATCCCCCGCCAGCATGGTACGCAGCTGGGCCATGTGGCTGTGCAGCCGCACCGTCTCCTCGTCCACCGCCACCTTGTCGGCAAAGATCGCCGCCTCGGTGAGGATGCGGGACTCGTCGATGGTGGCGGATTGCAGCACCTCCATCATTTTGGTCTCAAGCCGCTGGCGGTAAGCTGCCACCGTCTCCGGGGAGCGCTGCTCCACGCGGCCCACCGTCTCCTCGATGGTATCGGCGCGGCTGCCCACGTCCTCGGCCAGCTTTGCGCCCTCTACGGCGCGCATCTCGTTGTAGGATGCCAGCGCGCTGTCCAGCACGGCGCAGATATCGGCGGCGATGGCGTCCACATCCTCCTCCGCCTTGGTGACGGTCAGCACATCGGGGAATTTTGCCAGCATATCCGGCGTGATGCTTCCCTCCAGACCGAAGGACTCCTTCAGACGCGTCAGCGCCTCGTAGTAGCCGCGAGCCAGCGCCTCGTTGACGGAAACCACCGTCTCATCGGCGCCGGTGGCATCGATGGTGACGAACACATCCACCTTGCCTCGGGACACCGCCTTCTGCACGCGGGTCTTGATGGCATCCTCGGCAAAAATATACGCACGGGGCATCTTCACGGTGCAGTCCAGATAGCGGTTGTTGACGGAGCGTACCTCCACCGTGATATCGCGGCCGCCGCGCATCTCGCGGGCGCGGCCGTAGCCGGTCATACTTCTGACCACTCGATCATCTCCTTCGTTTTATTGGGAAAAGAGAGGCCGCGCCTCTCCTGTGTCAGCAAAAGCAAACGGGTACGCCCAGTGCGTTGCAGCACAGGCTGATGCCGCACAGCCGCAGGCAGTCGGTGTTGTCGCAGCCACCGGTGGTGACGCTGCCGTAGCCGGCGGGACGGTAGGTGCTCTGACGACCCTCCGCCATATCCAGCGCCTGCTGGTACTCCGGCTCGTCGGGATCCATCTGCACCGCCGTCTGAAAATACTGCCGTGCCTCGTCCAGCCAGCCCCGGCGGGTGCAGATCACGCCCTTGAGGAAGTTCCACTCCGCATCGTGGTCGGTCTGGGCGTTCAGCAGCTCCTCCGCAAGGTTCAGATTTCCCTGCGAGATGGCCATGCGCACACGCTGGAGCCGCGTGGCGCCGGTGCCGTAGGGCGAGGAATAGCCCGTGCCGTAGCCCGGTCTATACCCGCCGTAGCCCGCTGCGCCCGCCGTACCGCTGTATCCGCCGCCGTTCCGGGCGGCCTTGCGCTGGCTCTGGATGCTCTCGTAGGCCTCGTTGATCTCCTTCATGCGCTCCTGCGCCAGATCCGCCAGTGGGTTATCGTGGTAATTGTCCGGGTGGTATTTCCGCGCCAGATCTCGATAGGCTTTCTTCACTTCATCGTCCGTCGCGGTGCTGGGTACACCCAGCACCTGATAGGGATCACGCATCGTTGGTGTCCGCCTTTCGTATAGCTTGTCTCTCTCGTCTCCGTCGGTGGAACGTGCCGTTCAGCACGGCAGCGCCCACCAGATATAGTCCCTCATAGACGGTAGCGCGGATCACCGGCGTATACACGCCGAAGTCCGCCAGCTCAAACGCCGCCGCCATAGCCCGTACCGAGCCGTCCAGCGTGGCGGCAAACTGCTGCCGTCCCTCCGCCGTCAGTGCGCCGTTCTCCAGGGGAAAACGCAGCGTCAGTGGGTTGTAGCCGCCGGTGTGCAGGTCGTCCGCCAGGTCGTCCGCCGCGTCCACCAGATAGACCCAGCGGCCCAGATGGTACAGGAGCTGCTCCGTTACACGGCGCTTCACCGGGTCTGCGATGTGCTGGGCGGCGCCGGCCAGCAGCGCCGCAAACGTATCCGCCGGACGATCCAGAGACGGGCATTTTTCCTTTTCCAGCGCCGCCAGCGCCGTCAGGTGCCGCTGTGTCTCCTTGTCAAAATCCGGCTGTCGTCTCTGCGCCTTGCGATAGGCCCGACCCAGCAGCAGCGCGGCTGCCCTGTACTTCAAGCCCTTGAAAAAGCCGTGGTCGGCGATGCCGTCTTGTACCTGCCACCATGTCAGGATCACGCTCATATCGGCTGCCACATCCATGGCGGCGTCGCTGCAGGCACACCGCCGCTTCCGGACGGGGTGGACGGCGCACCGCTTTTCGCAGGTGCCGCCGCCCTCCGACAGGAGCATAGCCAGAAACGTCAGGTCATAGTTGAGGATCATCCGTCCCGCCGCGCCGTACCGCTTACCCAGCGTATGGCACAGGCCGCAGTAGGCGGCTTGGAACGTCTGCCGTTCCTCCTCCGTCAGCCGGTCATTCGAGGGCCGTACATATCCGAACATCCGTCAGAACAGCCGCAGGATGGTGTAGGTCAGGCTCTCGTTTTTCCGTGCGTGGCGGTCATAGAACACGCTGGGCAGGAAGAACAGGGCCGCCGCCGCCAGCGCCGTGACATAGCGCCAGTTTTCCGTCATCAGCCCCTCTGTCAGGAAATATCCCAGCAGGAAGCCCACCACCGGCAGCAAATACACCAGCGCCACCACGCCCAGCAGCTTTTTGGTGCTGCTCTCCACCACGACCTTGTCGCCCGGCTGGGCGTCGGCATTATTCTTCGCCCGGGCGCGGATGGCCGCGCCCGTCATGCCGCATCCGGCGCATTCCTCGCAGTCGTGTCCGCAGGCGGACTTGCGGGGTACGGAGATCTCCGCATACCCACCGGGCAGCAGCTTTTCCACTGTTGCGATCTGTGTCATTTTTTACCTCCGCGCCAGCCTTACGGTTTCTTCACCGGCTGGCTGTCTGTATCCGCAGGCGGCTCCGGCGCCACGTCGGTGATATACACCGTCACCTCGTAGCTGCCCTTCACCGTCACATCCTTATAGCCGCTGACCGTCACCGTTACCGGCACACGGTAGTTGCCCGTTTCCGTCACTCCGCTGAGATCCGCCGTGGCCGTCAGCGCAGCGGCGTCCAGCTCCTCCAGCTCCGCGCTGAGACCCCACAGCCGCACATCCAGTTGTTCGGTGATCTCCGCGTACAGGCCGTCCGGCACATTGGTGTAGCTGAAGCTGTTCACCGTGACGGTCTTTTCCTCGATGCCCTCCATGGAGATCTCCACGGTGGCTACCTCGTTGCTGTTGGCCAGCCGGGTGCCGTCCGGCGCCGTGACCACATAGCTGTTCTGCTGCCAGAGCTCAAGATCCTCGATATACAGGGTGGCCAGCACGATCTCGTTAATATTCTCCAGCACATCCGCCTCACCGATGAGCCGCACACTGGTGGGCGTAACGGTGGTCTTGATGCTCTGCGCGGCTGCGCCCGGCACGCCGGACAGCTTCACCACCAGACTGACCTCCTTGGTGGTCAGCACAGGCACCTTGGCCTGGATCAGACTGGCGCTGGTGCGGATGTTGCTGTTATCCACAGGGTTGTCGTCATTGTCGTAGAGCTGCACGCCCTCGGTCTTGATGACCGACCTTGTCGCGTCGGTGATATCCACCGTCAGCTTGGCATAGGCCACGTTCAGCAGGTCGTCCCGCTGACCGCGCAGCACCAGCTTGACGGGGTCAAGCACCAGATCACCGGTAAAGTAGCCCTCGGCCACCTCGCCGGTCACTGTGCAGTCCACCGGTACCTCCTTGGTGTACAGCTCACCCACCGTGACCGTCACCTTGTACTTGCTGGCCCAGTCCACCGACAGGGCGGAGGCCTGTACGCCGTCGGGATAGATCACATCCCACCGCAGGGTGTGGACGCCCACGGAATCGATGCCGGACGTGCTGGCCACCAGCCGCACAGTGTCCTTGCCGATCTTGACAAGCTCCCGCTTGGGACCCTTGATGGTCAGATCCACCGTGGTATCGTAGCCGGACAGGAGCATCAGATTCTTGTCCGCCAGTGTAGTAGACTCACCGGAAAACTCCACTGGGATATCGCGGATGGTCTTTGTGCGGTCGGGTGCTTTCTCCACGTCCACATAGACCCACACGGCGATGGCAACCAGAATGGAGATGATGACCTGCAGCGCTTTCTTCTGGCTGAAGCCGGTCTTCTCATTGTTCTGTTCCATTGTCGCCCTCCTTCCTGCGCAGACCCAGCACCTCCGTCAGACTGCGGCGCGGCTTGTCCTCCGGTTCCTCCGGCTGCGGCATCAGCTCGTTGCGCAGCAGCTTGGACAGTGTCTCGGGCACCAGGTGGCGCTTGAGCATACCGCCCACCGCCACGGAGATGGAGCCTGTCTCCTCCGACACAATGACCACCACAGCGTCGGAGTTCTCGCTCATGCCGATGCCGGCTCGGTGCCGCATTCCCAGATCGCGGCTGAGGTTCACGTTCTTGGACAGCGGCAGCATACAGCCCGCGCCCAGAATCCGTCCGTGCCGGATGATGACAGCGCCGTCATGCATGGGTGCCTTCACGAAGAAGATGTTCTTCAGCAGCTCGGAGGATACGGCGGCATCCAGCGTTGTGCCGCTGCGCACCATATCGTCCAGCAGGATGTGCCGCTCGAACACGATGAGCACGCCCGTCTTGGTTTTGGCCATCTCGCTGCAGGCGATGACCGTCTGGTCGATGGCCTTTTCCAGCTCCGTCTGCTGCTGCACCGGTGTAAACGCCCGCAGCAGCCGGATATTCCGGCTGCCCAGCTTCTCCAGGATCTGTCGGATCTCCGGCTGGAACAGGATGATGAGGGCCAGAATGCCCACCTGCACCATGTTGCCCAGAATATAGGCGATGCCGTACAGGTGGAAGATCTCCGACAGCCACAGTGCCAGCAGGAAGATCACCACGCCCTTGAGGATGTTCTCCGCACGGGTGCTCCTCACCAGATCCAGCAGCTTATAGACGAGGAACGCGATGATGATCACGTCCAGAATGTCCGTAAACCGCACCAATAATAAGTAATTCCCAATCTTTTCTAAAAATGCCAGCACTGTCTCCATACCGTCAACCTTCCTGTATCAGACAAAAACTTCGCATAAAAATAGATGCTACCATTATATAAAAAATATTGGGAAAATGCAACAAAAAAATATTGGTGAAACCTTGCAATTTAACGAACCGCCCGCCGCAGTATGGCGGCAAAGCGCGCCGCCTCGCAGGGCGTGTTGAAAGCGGACATACTCAGTCGGATGGTGCCGGTTTCCAGCGTCCCCGCCGTGCGGTGTGCAAGGGGGGCACAGTGCAGACCCGCCCGCACGGCGGCTCCCTGCGCCGCCAGACGCTCCCCCAGCTCCTCGCAGTCCCAACCGTTGACGCGGAAGCTGAGAACGCCCGTTTGATGGGCAAAGTCCCTGTTCCGGAACAGCTCCACGCCGTCGATCTCCTCCAGCAGCTCCGCCGCGTGCATGGCAAGATGCCTCTCGTGATCGGCGATGCGCCGGATCCCCGTCTCCCGGACGAAGCGCAGCCCCTCCAATAAGCCGGCGATACCGGGCATATTGTGGGTCCCCGCCTCCAGCCGGTCGGGCAGCGCCTCCGGCATATGCTGCAAAAGAGACTGGGTGCCGGTGCCGCCCTCCAGCAGCGGCGCGGCCTTGCCGGCGCCGCAGAGCAGCAGACCCGTCCCCTGGGGGCCGTACAGCCCCTTGTGTCCCGGCATGGCGATAAATGCCGCCCCCAAGTCACGCAGGGAGATGGGCAGCATCCCCGCCGACTGGGAGGCGTCCAGCACAAAGGGGACGCCTCGTTTTCGGCAGGCTGCGGCGATGCCCTCCACCGGCAGACGGTAGCCGAACACGTTGGAGACGTGGGTGCAGACAACCGCGTCCGCACCGGCATCCAGCGCCTGCTCAAACTCCGCCAGCATCGCCTCCGGCCGAAAGAGCGGCGTGTCCACCACCGTCAGCTCCACGCCGGGGATACCGTGGAGCGGCCTTGTCACCGCGTTGTGCTCATACCCGGTGATGATGACCCGGCTCCCCGGCTTTACCAGCGTTTTGATGGCGATGTTCAGCCCGTGGGTGGCGTTGGCGGTGAATACCACCCTTGCCGGATCGTCCACGCCGAACAGCTCCGCCGCCAGACTGCGGCACCGAAAATCCGTCTCCTCTGCTAACCGCGTGGCGGGATAGCTGCCCCTCCCCGGCGAGCTCATGGCCGCCACCGCATCGTACATAGCACGGCGCACACGCTCCGGCTTTTGCAGCGTTGTCGCACCGGCGTCCAGATAGATCATACCTCCACCTCACTATATCCATGCCCCTGCCGCCGAAACACGCGCAGGGATGCAAATCCAAGACCGCGCAGCAATTCCGCTGCCTCCTCCGCCGCCCGGCGACCCTGCATACGCAGCACATAGCCGCAGCCGCTGCCGCTCAGTCCTACCGGCGAACGGCCCATGGCAGCGTGATATCCGTTCTGTGTCAATACCTGCATCATGCGCTGGGCGTGCGTGACGGAACGGGCGGTCAGCAGATATTCCTCCATATCGCACCTCCTCACACGCCATTTTATGCCCCCCTCGACGGCAGCGTGAAGGCGGGGCCATCCTGTTCGGATAGCCCCGCCCTGTATCATATACTCGCTTATTTTCTGCTTAACAGCGCCACGGCGTGGCAGGCCATGCCCTCCCCCGCGCCGGTGAAGCCCAGATGCTCCTCAGTGGTGGCCTTTACGGACACCTGCGAGGCGTCCACCCCCATGGCAGCCGCCAGCTTTTGCCGCATCTCCGGGATGTGGGGCGCCAGCTTGGGCGCCTGTGCCAGCACGGTGGCGTCCACATTGCCGATCTCCCAGCCGTTGTCCGCCAGATGCGCGGTTACCTGCTCCAAAAGGCGCAGACTGTCCGCGCCCCGCCAGCGCTCGTCGCTGTCGGGAAACAGCCCGCCGATGTCGCCCAGCGCCGCCGCACCCAGCAGGGCGTCCATCACCGCGTGGGCCAGCACATCCGCGTCGGAATGTCCCAGCAATCCCCGCTCATAGGGGATATGGACGCCGCCCAGTATCAGAGGCCGCCCCTCTGTCAGACGGTGTACGTCGTACCCGTGTCCGATCCGTATACCGATCATTGATTCACCTCTCTCCGGCGCAGGAACGCCTCCGCGATGGCCAGATCCTCCGGCGTGGTGATCTTGATATTCTCCCGCCAGCCCGGTGTCAAGTAGACCTCCTTGCCAAGGCGCTCCACAGCGGAGCAATCGTCGGTGATGGGGGCCTCTGCGTCGATGGCAGATTGCAGCGCCGCCTTCAGGATGCTGGCCTGAAATACCTGCGGCGTCTGCACGGCGAACAGCGTACTGCGATCCGGCGTGGACAACACCAGCCCCGACAGATCCGCCACCTTCACCGTGTCCGTCACCGGCAATGCAGGCGCCACCGCGTAGGTGCGCTGCCCCAGACGGATCATCTCGTCCACCTGCTCCGGTAAAATCAGTGGCCGCGCCCCGTCGTGGATCGCCAGATACTCCGTGTCCTCCCTTGCCTCCAGCGCCGCCAGCAGCACCGACTCGGCGCGGTTGGCGCCGCCCTCCACCACCCGGATGGGCTTGCGGATACCGGCACGGCTGACCAGCGCCGCCACCTCCTCCAGCTTCTCCGGCTGGACAGCCACCACGATCTCATCCACCAGCACGGCCTGATCCAGCGCGGTCAGTGTCCGCGCCAGCACCGGCACGCCGCACAGCTGGGAAAACATCTTGTCCTTACCGCCCATACGGGCGGACTTCCCCGCCGCCGGCACGATGGCCGCGCAGTGGGGATGCACCTTTTCCTTGACGCTTTTCCGCATCCTCGCAAACAGCTTTCCCATAGGCGCTCGCTCCTGTCCTTTTCGTTTTATTCTCATCAGTATACCGCATTTTTGCGGCTTTTACAAGGACAATTCCCACCGTCTGCCCGTAAAGTGAATTTCCTTGCCACCCAAATATGGCACAAAAGGAGGGTCGCTGTGCGACCCTCCTCCGTTCATCTTCTGTTGTGGGGATACCAGATCTTCTGCTGCTCCGCCGCACGGATCAGCTCCTCCCGGAAGTCGGGATGGGCGATGGAGATCAGCTTCTCCGCCCGCTCCCAGACGCTCAGGCCCTTGAGACAGACGCAGCCGTACTCCGTCACCACATACATGGTGTTCACGCGGGTATCCGTTACCACGGAGCCGGGCTGGAGCGTGGGACGGATGCGGGATTTCATGGAGCCGTCCTTATCCTTGAAGGTGGAGGACAGGCAGATGAAGCTCTTGCCGCCCTTGGACAGATACGCGCCCAGCACAAAGTCCTGCTGACCGCCGGCGCCGCTGATCTGCTTGATGCCTGCCGTCTCGCCGTTGACCTGTCCATACAGATCCACGTCCACGGCGTTGTTGATGGAAACAAAGTTGTCGATGGACGCGACGGTGCGGATGTCGTTGGTGTAGCTGATAGGCGCGGCCATACAGGCGGGGTTGTCATCCAGATAGTCGTAGAGTTTCTGGGTACCGGCGGCGAAGGCGAAGACCTGACGGCCCCGGTCAATGTTCTTACGGGCGCAGGTGACCTTTCCCGCCATGGCCAGATCCACATAGGCGTCCACATACATCTCCGTATGCACGCCCAGATCCTTCAGATCAGACTCGCAGAGCATGGCGCCCACAGTGTTGGGCATACCGCCGATGCCAAGCTGGAGACAGGCGCCGTCGGGGATCTGCTCCACGATGAGCTGCGCCACCGCCTTATCCACCTCCGTGGCTGCACCGGAGGGCAGGATGCCCATGGGGTCGTTGCGGCCCTCCACCACCATATCCACCTCGCTGATGTGGATACAGTTGTCGAAGCCGCCCAGACAACGGGGCATATTCTCGTTGACCTCTACGATGACCACCTTGGACATCTGACACACTGCCTTCAGGTGGGACGCGGACAGGCCGAAATTGAAGTAGCCGTGCTTATCCATGGGTGTGACTTGGAACATAGCCACATCCGGCGGCGTGATATGGTCGTAGTAGTAGCGGGGCAGCTCGGAATAGCGCATCGGCTCGTGGAAGCACGCGCCGCTGGCGATATGGTGACGCTCCACGCCGCTCATGTGGTGGGAGTTATAGATAATATGATGCACCGGATCCTCAATGTCGAAGATCGCCGGCTTCCACAGACTGATGCCGCCCCGGACCTTCACATCCTCCAGCTCCGATGCGCGGCGAGCCAGCGCCTCATCCAGCACGCGGGGGTGGATGGCACAAAATCCGTAGTCCACCCAGTCGCCGGACTTGATGACCTTGACCGCCTCATCCGCAGTGGTCAGCTTCTGACGGTACATTTCCTGATAATCTGCAAACGGCATAATGTAGTTCCTCACTTTCCCTATAATCTCCGATTGTTAATTTTACCACAAAGGTGTAAAAAGTGAAATTGGAGAATCTTCCAATTATTACATCCTGTGATTGTGCAAATCTTACCGAACACATCTGCGTTGTTCAAAAAAACAACGGTGCTGTGCAGCACCGTTGTTTTTATCGAATGAAATTTTACTCGTCGTCGCCCTCGTCCTCGGCGGAGGGAGCCAGCAGCGCACGGATGGACAGGGAGATCTTCTGCTTCTCCTCGTCGATGGCCGTGATCTTGGCGTCCACGATGTCGCCCTCAGCCAGCACGTCGCCGGGCTTCTCGATGCGGCGATCCGCGATCTGGGAGATGTGGATCAGGCCGTCCACGCCGGGTACGACCTCAGCGAAAGCGCCGAAGGTCATCAGCTTGACGATACGGACGCTGGCCACGTCGCCCACATGATAGGTCTCCATGAACTTATCCCAGGGATTGCAGGAGCGATCCTTCACGCCCAGAGAGATCTTGCGCTTCTCGGGATCGAAGGAGATGACATACACATCCAGCGTGTCGCCCACGGAAACCACCTCAGCGGGGTTCTTGATGCGGGACCAGGACAGCTCGGAGATATGTACCATACCGTCCACGCCGCCGATATCCACGAACACACCGTAGGAGGTCATGGACTTGACCGTACCGGTGTAGTGCTTGCCGACCTCAATGTTCTCCCAGATCTCAGCCTGTGCAGCCTGACGGGCCTCGTAGGTCACGGCCTTGATGGAGCCGACCACGCGGCGGCGGGCACGATTGACCTCGGTGATGCGCAGGGAGACGGTCTGGCCGATCATGGTGCTCAGCTCAGCGCCGCGGGGCTGACCGGACTGGGAAGCGGGCACGAACACGCGCACGCCCTTGACGTTGACGACGATGCCGCCCTTGTTCTCCTCGGTGACCTTGCCCTCCAGAGTGGTCTTCTCCTCGCGGGCCTTCTCGATGTCCTCCCAGACCTTGACAGCGTCCAGACGCTTCTTGGACAGCATGGCATAGCCCTCCACGTCGTTGACGCGGATGATGTAGGTCTCGATCTCATCGCCGACCTTCACCACATCCTCAGGCTTCACGTTGGGATCGGCGGACAGCTCGTTGATGGAAATATAACCTGCCTGCTTGCAGCCCAGATCGACCTGTACCTCGGTGGGGCCAACGGCAGTCACGATACCGGTTACCTTCTCTCCTGTATTCAAAGTCTTAAAAGATTTTTCCAGCATTTCCTCGAAGCTCTCTTCGGTAGCTTCCATGTTCTTGATCTCGTCGCTCATTCTTGCATATACCTCCTTAATGATGCCCGCAGGCGTGGACGCGCCGGCTGTAAGCCCCGCCACAGAACATCCGTTAAGAAAGTCACCCTTGAGCTCATTCACCCGTTCGACCTGATAGACGACGGGGCATCTCGCGCTGCAAATCTCCGTTAAATGTTTGGTGTTGGCACTCTTACGATCTCCGACCACGACCATCACGTCCGACATGGCGGCAATTTCCGCCGCTTCCGACTGACGCTTATGCGTAGCATCACATATTGTATCAGAGATTTTCACATTTGTACACTGTTTTTTTAAAATTTTTACGCAGTCTTCCCAGAGAGCGCGGATATAGGTGGTCTGCGCTACTGCCATCAGGGGCATCGTGCGCCGCGCAGGGTCCACCGCCAGCCACGCTTCCAGCGCCGCCGGGCCGTCCACAATGACGGAATCCTCCGACCAGCTGGCCGCGCCCAGCACCTCCGGATGTTGCTGCTCCCCGATGATGAGAGGGGTACGCCCCTCCTCCCCGGCGCCTGCCACCAGCCGCTGGATACGCCGCACATTGGGGCAGGTGGCATCCACCACCTCCGCGCCCAGCGCCTCCAGCTGCTGATAGACCTGCCGCGTCTCGCCGTGGGAGCGGATGATGACCGTCTCCCCCGGCCGCACCTGCGATACGTCGTCCACCTGCCGGGCGCCCAGCGCCTCTAGATCCTGCACCACATGGGCGTTATGGATGATGCTGCCCAGCATGACGCAGCTTCCCTTTTCGCGGGCGGTCTGCTCCGCCAGCTTCACCGCACGCTCCACGCCGTAGCAGAACCCGGCGGACTTTGCCAAGATCACAGACATGACACACCACCCAGCTCATAGGCGCGGCGCATGACCTCGTCCGTGTTGGCCTGATACTCCTCCGCCGTTCCCTTGCGGCCCGTATAGGTGGGCGTAAAGGGCTTGCCGAAAATGATGACCGTCTTGCGGAACAGGCGCTTGGCCGTGCCGATAAACACCGGCACCATCTTCACTCCGGCGCGGATGGCCATCATTCCGGCGCCGCTCTTGGGCATCACCTGCCCCGGCTTTTTTACCCGCGTCCCCTCCGGGAAGATCAGCAGGTTCCAGTCGTCCCGCAGGCTGGAGATGGCGGTTTTCACCGCGCCGATATCGCTGTTGCCCCGGTCCACCGGGAATACCCCCATGTTTCGCAGAAACCAGCGCACCAGCGGGATGGAGAACAGCTGCTTCTTCGCCATGATCCTCAGGTTGAAGCTCTGGGGCATGGCCAGCACCAGCAGAATGGGGTCCCACGCGCTGGAGTGGTTGGCGCACAGGATCGCCGCCTCATCCTCCAGATTCTCCGTACCCCGCAGCTCCACCGGCAGGAAAAACAGCACAATGGGGCGCAGGATGCGCCACGCTCTGGCATAGAACTTGTTCCTCAATTCGTTACACTCCCCCGTATTACGTCCAGCAGCAGTGCAAGGCTGGCGTCAAAATCCATGGAGCTGGTGTCCACCATAATGGCGTCGTCCGCCGCCCGCAGGGGCGCCGCGGCGCGGTGTGTGTCGTTGTAGTCCCGCTCCTCCATCTCCCGCAGCACCTCCTCGTAGGGCTTGGGCGTGCCGCGCTGCCGCAGCTCCAGCTCGCGGCGCTTGGCCCGCACCTCCACGTCGGCGTAGAGGAAGATCTTCACGTCCGCATCGGGCAGCACCACCGTACCGATGTCGCGGCCGTCCATAATAACACTGCGCTCCCGTGCCAGAGAGCGCTGCATCTCCATCAGGAAATCCCGCACGCCCTGAATGGCGGATACGGCGGAGGCGTACATGGAGATCTCCGGCAGGCGGATGTCCGCCGTCACGTCCTCCCCGTTCAAGAGCATCCGCTGCATCCCATCTGCATCGTGATCCATGCCGATGCGGATATCCGGCAGCGCGGCCAGCACCGCCGCCGTGTCCTTGGGGTCGATGCCGCGGCGCTGCACATACAGGCCGATGGTGCGGTAGATGGCGCCGGTATCCACATACAGGATGCCCAGCCGCTCCGCCGCCGCCCTCGCCAGTGTGCTCTTACCTGCGCCGGAGGGCCCGTCAATGGCCACGGCGTATTGCTTTTTGCTCATCATCCCATCCTCATTTCTCTGCGGCGGAAAGTCCCGCCAGATATCCGGTCGCCCACGCGATCTGGAGGTTGAAGCCGCCGGTGTAGGCGTCCACATCCAGCACCTCGCCGGCGAAGTACAGTCCCTCCACCAGCTTGGATGCCATGGTGTTGGGTACGACCTCCCCCACCTTTACGCCGCCGGCGGTGACAATGGCCTCCGCCACCGGACGCGGCCCGGTGAGAGACACGGTAAAATGCTTCAGCTCCTGTACCAGACGGCGGCGCTGCTCTTTTGTCAGGCTGTTGGCCTTCTCCCCCTCCGGCAGCGCCAGACGGCGCAGCAGCACCGGCACCATGCTCCGGTGTACCAGTCCCGACAGGATATTGGCCATGTCCCGGTTGAGATTTTCCCCGACATCCCGCAGGATGCGGGCGTCCAGCTTCTGCTCGTCCAGCGCCGGCTTCAGGTCGATGGACAGGGTATACGTCTCCTTATCCCAGCGGCGCAGATGGGCGCTGGCGGACAGCATCAGCGGCCCTGACACGCCGAAGTGGGTGAACAACATCTCGCCGAACTCCCGGAACACCGGCTTATGCTTCCCGTTGTATACCGTGGCCTCCACATTCCGCAGGCTCAGTCCCTGCATGGCGGCGCAGTCGGCATCATCACTCTCCAGCGGCACCAGCGAGCCCCGTGGCGGCACGATGGTGTGTCCCAGCGCCGCCGCCATGGTGTAGCCGTCGCCGGTGGAGCCGGTGCCGGGATAGGACACGCCGCCGGTAGCCAGTATCACGGCGTCCGCCGGGCGGTGCTGCCTGTCGGTATCCACGCCGGTGACCACGCCGTTCTCCACGGTGATCGCCGCCGCCCGCTCCCGGAGGAGGCGGACGTGCAGCCGCCGCAGCTCACGCTCCAGCGCGCCGGAGATGTCGAAGGAACGGTCAGACACCGGGAACACGCGGTTTCCCCGCTCCACCTTCAGCGGCACGCCCAGCGCCTGGAAAAACGCCATGGTATCCTGCGGTGTAAAGCGGGTCAGGGCGCTGTACAGGAACCGGCTGTTGCCGGGGATATTGGCCATCAGCGTCTCCTGATCGCAGTCGTTGGTCACGTTGCACCGGCCCTTGCCGGTGATATTCAGTTTTTTGCCCAACCGCTCGTTGGGCTCCAGCAGCGCCACACCCGCGCCCTGCCGGGCGGCAGTGATGGCCGCCATCATACCGGCGGCCCCACCGCCGACCACTATGATCTCACTCATCGTCCTCTTTCCCGAAGATGCTGTACTTCGACCACACCTGTTCCATATCCGCCAGCGTGGCGGACAACTCATCTCTGCGCTGGCGGCCCACGGCCAGGATCAGCGCGTTCAGCAGACTCAGCGGCGCCGCCATGGAGTCCACAAAGGAGATCATGTCGCTGGGTGCCAGCAGCGACAGCGATGCCATCTGATACATGGGCGACATGGGACTGTCCGTGATGGCGATAACATCCGCCTGCCGGGAGCAGGCAAACTGCACCGCGTGGATCGCCATTTTGGAGTAACGCGGGAAGCAGATGCTCAGCAGCACGTCCCCCGGCCCGATGTGTACCAGCTGCTCGTAGATCTCACCGGCGGCGCTGCTCTGCACCAACGTCACGTTTTCAAAAATCAGGTGCATATAAAAGTTGAGGTAGCCCGCCAGAAAGGAGGAGGAGCGGACGCCCAGAATATAGATGTGCTTGGCGTGGAGCAGCTTGTCCACCACCTGCTCAAAAACATCTCTGTCCAGCTCCTCGATGATGTCGTGGATGCTGTTCATATCCCGCTGCATCACGCTGCCCAAAATATCCCCGCCGCTGATCTGGTCGCGGGACACCTGAATGCGCTGGATGGATGTGAGCTTGCCGCGGATCAGCTCCTGCAGAGCCTTCTGCATATCCGGATACCCGGCATAGCCCAGCTCCGCCGCAAAGCGCACCACCGTGGACTCGCTGACCTGTGCCGTCTGTCCCAGCTTACTGGCGGTCATGAACGCCGCCTTGTCATAATTTTCCAGAATGTATTGGGCGATACGCTTCTGCCCCTTGGAGAACGTGTCCATCCCGTTGCGGATGGTCTGTAAAACGCTCTTATTCGCGCTCATGCATCTCGCCTCCTCTAAGTCCTTGTAATTCTTGGCCTGTCAAGTATCTCCACTTGCCAGCAGGCAGATCACCCAGCAACAGGGAATCCTCCTGTACACGCTGCAATCTGACCACGTGCAGCCCGATCTGGGCGCACATCCGGCGCACCTGCCGGTTCTTCCCCTGATGGATGGTCACCCGCAGCACGGCTTGTCCCTCGTGACGGGCGACCTCCGCCGCCTGCGCCGGTGCGATGGGCTCGCCGTCCAGCTCTGTGATGGCCATGAGGCGCTCCGCCGCGCCCCGGATATCGCCCCGCACCGTTACCAGATAGACCTTGTCCACCTGATGGCGGGGGTGCAGCAGCCGCTGTGCCAGCTCACCGTCGTTGGTAAAGAGCAGCAGCCCCTCGGAGTCCCGGTCCAGCCGTCCTACCGGGTACACCCGTACTCCGCAGTCCGCCACCAGCTCCGCCGCCGTCCGCCGTCCGTATTCGTCGGACAGGGTGGTCACATAGCCCCGGGGCTTGTTGAGCATCAGATAGACCGCCCCCGGCTTTCCCGGCAGCGGCGCGCCGTCCACCGTGACGGTATCCGTCTCCAGGTCGGCGCGATCGCCCAGCGACGCCACCGCGCCATTGACGCAGACACGCCCCGCAGCGATCCAATCCTCCGCCGTCCGGCGGGCGCACAGGCCGGCCGAAGCTATCAATTTTTGCAGCCGCTCCTTCATGCGTCTCCGCCCTCCTGCTGTATCGCTTCGTTCCACATCGCCGCCGCTGTGCGGCATAGCCGTTCCAGCACCTGCTGCGCCGCCATCCGCGGCGCCGTCAGCCGGAACCCGTATTCGTATAACGCCGCATGGTCGGCCCAGTCATCGCCGTCCCGCAGCGTCACAACGACCAGGCGGCAGCCGTTCCGCTCCGCACAGGACACCAGCGTCCGGCCCGCCGCCTTTGTATAGCCCGTTTTCAGGCCGACACACCCCTCCACCTGCCGCAGCAGGCGGTTGTGGTTCTCCATGGTGCGCTGGCCGATGGTCACACGGCGGCTGGAGCAGAGCCGCCGGAACGTGGGATCGTCCATGGCCGCGGCAGCCAGCGCCGCCATATCCCGTGCCGTGGAATAGTGTCCCTCGGCATCCAGTCCGTTGGGATTGGCAAAGCTCGTATGCGCCATGCCCAGCGCCGCCGCCTTCTCATTCATCAGCGCCACAAAGGGCGCCGCTCCCCCGGCGCACTCCGTCAGTGCCAGCGCCGCATCGTTGCCGGAGCACAGCAGCAGGCCGTACAGCAGCTCCTCCACCCGTACCGTCTCGCCGGGCTTGAGGTACATGGATGAGCCCTCCGCCATGTGCGCCTGCGTCACGGTGATGGTATCATCCAGACTTGCCTGCTCCAGCACCACCAGCGCCGTCATGATCTTGGTGGTGCTGGCGATCAGCATCCGCTGGTCGCCGTTTTTTTCGTAGAGTACCTGCCCCGTGTCCGCGTCCAGCAGGACAGCAGCCGTGGCGGAGACCTCCACAGCCTCCGCCACAGCCGGTATGATACACAGGAGCAGACACAGGCGCAGCAGCGCCCGCAGCACCTTGGCTGACATAGGATCACCCCGTCTTTTTAGGATCATCCCACTATATTCAGCCGCGTATGAAAGTATTTTCCTTTAGAAATCCGCCTTTTCCCGCTTCTTGTCGATAAAGCCCTCCACGCGGTCCATGACCTGCGGCACCATCTCCACGATGCGGTCCACCGTGGTGATGGCGGGCGTACCCACCGGCAGCATACGGGTCACGCCGTCCTTGACCACAAGGAACGCCATAGGCTCCACCCGTACACCGGCCGCCGCGCCGGCGCCCAGCTTATCCTGCTGCTTGCCGTAGTCCCCACCGCCGCAGCCGAAGCCGAAGCTCAGGCGGGACACGGGGATCAAGGTCACACCATCCGCCGTAACGATGGGCTCGCCCACCACGGTGTTGGAGTCCACCATCTCACGGATCTTGCCCATAGAGGCTTCCATCATTGCGCTGATGGAGTTCTTCTTCTCGTTCATTTCCATGCTGTACGCTCCTTTTCTGATTCGTTATGTGGTCGCGTCCGCACCGGCGGGCGCCTGTTCTTTCGTATTTTCCGGCGGCTTCTGTTCCTTTGCCGCTTTCTTCTCCTGTGCGCTCTTTTCCTTTCGGAAGCCCTTGTACCACCGCAGCGCCGGCCCGGCGAAGGCAAAGCCGATGGCCAGCAGATCGCCGATGCGGAAGCTCAGCCCCACCTCGCCGCTGATGCGTGTTTCCGAGGCGGTGAAATCCGTCTCCAGATGGATACGGGGATCCGGCATGCGGGTCAGCCGCTCCATCTCCGGCATCACCGTCCACATGGCGGTGTTGGCCCAGCCGTAAAGCTCCGCCACCTGCGCGGGATCGTCGCCGCCGAAGCACACGGACAGGCGCATGGGATCGATGCGCAGACGCTGCCGGGTCTTCCGCAGCCCCCGTTTCAGGGACTCCCACAGTGCGGGCAGGGCGCTGCGTATATCGCGGAAAGTCAGGCCGAGGGATTTCTTTTTCTCGCCGTCCTCCGGCGTTTTTTCTTTCTTCTTCGGCGCCTTCTCCTTTTTTGGTTTATCCGTTTTTTTCTTCTCCGGCTCCGGCACCAATTGCAGCCGAATGGGACCCGCTATGGCCGTGACGCGCAGCTCCTCGCCAAATTGAAGGCGCACGCCCACCCGCAGGAGGAGCAGCACAAGTATCAAAAGCAGCAGGATGCCCAATATCCACAGTGCGACCAACAGGGTCCCCCCTCTCTCTTTTTACGCTTCCTCCGTCGGAAGATTACCCTCCTCGTCCAGACGCATCTGTCCGTCCGCCTCCATACCCGGAAGCTGGGGCAGATCCTCCAGCGAGTCCAGATGGAACGCCCGCAGGAATGCCTGCGTCGTCCGGTACAGCCGGGGGCGGCCCGGCACCTGTAGCCGTCCGCACTCCTCGATAAGGTGGCGATCCAGCAGCAGCCCCACGGTGTAGGAGCTGTCCACGCCCCGGATCTGATCCACATACGCCCTCGTGGTGGGCTGGTAGTAGGCGATGATGGTCAGCACCTCCAACGCCGGCTGGCTCAGCTTGGCAGGCTTTCGGATCTCGAAGGCCCGGCGTATCTGGTCGCCGTACTCCGGCGCGGAGCAAAGCTGGTAGCTGTCGTCCATTTTCAAAAGGCGGATGCCCCGCCGTTCATAGCTGTAATAGTCCTGAAGCCGCTGGAGCACCAGCTCCGCCGTGGGCTTGTCCAGATCCAGCGCCACGCAGACGCGGTCGATGCCCACCGGCTCGCCGGAGGCAAAGAGGATGCCCTCCACCGCGGCCTCGATCTCCTTCATTTCCCGTGTATCCATGGTTTTCCCCTTACATCATTTCTTCCGGTACATCGCCCTCGCAGGTGACGGTGCAGTCGCTGGCAGAGCCCGCCAGACGGATGAGATTGTTCCGGCACAGCTCCAGCACCGCCATGAAGGTGGCTACCAGCTCGCTGCGGCTCCTGCTGCCCCGGAACAGCAGCAGGAAACGGGTGATGCCGCCCCGCTTCAGGCGCTGGATGATCTCCCGCGCCTTTGTCTCCACCGGGTACGGCTCCCGCTTTACGATCTCGTCGAAGGCCTTCAGCGGCGGCGTCTCCTCCACCTGTCCCCGGCGGTCGGTGACCTCCTGCATGGCGAGGATCAGATCCGCCGGCTCCTGCTCGTACTCGTAGATCTTCCCGCGCTCCATCGGCTCCGGCGGACGGGTCAGCACGTTGCGGCCAAACTCTCCCATGGGGCCAAGCCTCTCCGTGATATAGCGGATCTTGGCGTAGGCGTCGCCCCGCTTCCGCTCCTCCAGAGACTGGATGAGGGCGTCCATCTCGCTCTGGGCCTCCTCATCCTCCAGACTCAGCAGCATACGGGTCTTGATGTACATCAGGTGCGCGGCCATGGTGATAAATTCGCTGGCCACCTCCAGATCCATCTGCTTGCGCTTTTCCAGATAGTCCAGATATTGCTCCAGGATCAGGGCGATGGGGATGTCCTGTATCTCTATCTTGTTCTTACTCAGCAGGAACAGGATCAGATCCAGCGGCCCCTCAAAATCCTCCAGCGGCTCGCTGGCCTTGGTCTGCACCACCTTTTCCAGCTTAAAAATCGGATTGTCCAACAGTGTTTACTCCTTAGAAGCCGACCATGCGGCAGAATAGGCCAAATACCCAGTCGATGGCGGCGTTCAGCGCATTGCTTCCCACGCCAACGGAGATAATGACCACCAGCAGCACCATACCCAGCTGCTCGTAGCGCATCAGCCAGTTGTAGGCTCTGTCCGGCAGCAGTACCGCCACCACCTTGGAGCCGTCCAGCGGCGGCACCGGCACCAGATTGAAAAGTCCCAGGCCCACCGACAGGCACGCGGTGTTCACCAAAAATGAGAACAGCGTCTGGGGCAGTGCGCCCGTCACCAGCGCACGGGCGTAGACCAGCCGTGCGATCAGCAAAAGCAGCAGCGCCAGCAGGAAATTGGACGCGGGGCCTGCCAGCGCCGTGACCGCCATGCCCTCCTTGGGCTTTTTGAAGTAGTTGGGATTCACCGGCACGGGCTTGGCCCAGCCGAAGCCCGCCACGATCATCATCACAAAGCCGATCCAGTCGATATGCCGCAGGGGGTTCAGGCTCAGCCGATGGGCGCGCTTGGCGGTAGGGTCGCCCAGCGCGTAGGCCGCCAGCCCGTGGCACGACTCATGGATGGTCAAACACAAAAATACGGATGCCAGACGCAGGACGATGCCCTCCAGAGAGCCAAGGTCCAGCGCGGCCCACAGATCCTTCAGATATTGCAACGGATATTCCTCCCGGTAATGCGCGTGCGCGAGCCGCGCAGACGCGGCAAAAACGCACGTTTCGGATAGTTCCCTGTATTATAGCAAATATTCCCGTAAAACACAAGAAAAAATCAGGCGCGCCGCCTGTTCATTGTCACTGAAATGACCCGAATGTAACCGTTTTGTATCCAACTTACCACCGCTTTGTCTCCTTCCTGTAAGGATACGTACCGGAAACTCTGGTATTGTATAGTCAAGCAATCATACACCATACATTCGCTGTGAGAAAGGAGAACACAAAATATGGTAAAGATGAAGATGATCGCCGGTCTGGTCGTTCTGTGTCTGGCTTCTGCGGTAGCGGCATTCTTCCTGCCCAATACCCTTGGTACGCTGCTCTCCTTCGTGAGCATGGGAGCCGCTGCCGGCGTTGGCGTTCTGGCCATCGTGTCCTTCGTGCGGCTGCTCACACAGCGCCGTGCGTTTTGATACAGGCCCTTCCACCTGAGAGACCTGTCCCGCGTTATACCCCAAAAAGCGCAGGGAGCACCGATGGTGCTCCCTGCGCTTTTTTGTTGTGCCTTTACTCGCGGCGACAACACAAGAACATAGGGTTGTGCCGATGGCACAGCCCTATGCGTATCACCGGCCCCGGATCAACTCCCGGACGAGGCCGATGACCGTCAGCAGCACGCCGCCCAGCAGCATGGCGTCCGCCACGTTCCATACCAGCCGCCGCAGCTTCTTCCCGGCGTGGGGAAGCTGTATGTAGTCCGTCACGCTGCCCCGCCGCAGCCGGTCATACTGGTTGCTCAGTCCGCCGGCCAGCACCAGCAGGATACCCAGACGCGCCGGACGCAGACGCTGCGCCACTTGAGGCAGCAGCAGGAGCGCCGCCGCGATCCAGACCGCCAGCGGCCCCCACCGCAGGAATGCCCGGTGGCGGCTGCCCTTCCCCAGAAAGAAGCCGGGATTCTCCAGATTGGTCAGGCGCACGGCCTTTCCCTCATAGTGCAGCTTTCCCTTGCGGGACAGCGCCTTCAGCACACGGTCGACCGCAAGCAGCAGCGCCGTGACCCCTATCGCCGGCCACATACCGTCACCTCCTGCCGCGGCGGACGGTAAACCCAAAGATCAGGCCGCACAGTCCGCCCACGATATGGGTGATCTGGGAGATGTTGTCCTTTTTGAAAAGGCCGTCCATTATCTCGCCGCCCAGATAGAAGATGACCACGAGGATCAGCGTGACGGGGATCTCTCCCCGGCGCATGGCGGTAAAGGAGGACAGCACGATCATCATGAACACCACGCCGCTGGCACCCAGCAGCGCCGAGCCGGGGAAGAACACGAAATGCACCAGCCCCGTGACCAGTGCGGTAACAAGGATCATCCAGACCATGGTACCGCTGCCGTACTTCTCCTCCAGCCCCGGCCCCACCAGCAAAAGCAGCAGCATATTGCCCATGTAATGCTCATAATCCGCGTGGCCCAGCACATGGCCGATAAAGCGCACATAGGTCAGCGGATCGGACAGGGACGAGCGGTATACGGAGAAATACTGGTGCGTGGCGGCGCCGTTGGTCCAGTTTCCCAGCAGCAGCGCCAGCAGGCTCAGCAGGGCGAAGGTCAGGATGACCGGCGCGTTGAAGCGTATCACGATTTTTTTCAAGCAGATTCCCTCTTTTCAAATGCAGTGAAATTTATTATACTATGCAGAGGAAAAATTGTAAACCAAAGGAGGCACATACGTGTGAAAAAATGGTTGAAGGTCGCGCTGTGTATCCTGCTGGCCGTGGTGCTGCTGGTGGGCGGATATGTGGCGTATGTTTTCATCGATTACCACCGGCTGGGCGATATGACGCTGACGCCGACGCATAACGCAGGCGCCGCGGAGAGCGGCACCGTCTATACCATGATCTCCTATAACATCGGCTTCGGCGCCTACGAGTCCGATTACGGCTTCTTCATGGACGGCGGCACCGAGTCCCGTGCATGGAGCAAGGAGCGCCTGACCAAGAACCTTACGGCGATCAGTACCTTCCTGCAGGAGCAGGACGCTGACTTTTATCTGCTGCAGGAGGTGGACACCGGCGCCACCCGTACCTATCAGGTGGACGAGCGTGCCTACTTCACCGAGGCGCTGTCCGGCATGAGCTGGGTGTACTGCCAGAACTATGACTCCCCCTACCTCATGTATCCGCTGCTCAAGCCCCACGGCGCGTCGCACGCCGGTCTGATGACCTTCTCCACGGCGGATATCGCCGCAGCCAGCCGCGTGGAGCTGCCGATCGAGGGCGGCTTTATGAAGCTGCTGGATCTGGATCGCTGCTATTCTGTCAGCCGTATCCCCGTATCAGGGAGTAAAGAGCTTGTCCTTTACAACCTCCATCTCTCCGCATATACCAGCGACGGTACCATCGCCACCGAGCAGCTGAAGCTGCTGCTGGCGGATATGCAGGCCGAGTATGAATCGGGCAACTGGTGCGTGGCAGGCGGCGACTTCAACAAGGATCTTCTGGGCGACTCCGCCGCGTGGTTTGGCGAGGCGGATCAGTCCTATTCCTGGGCGCAGCCTATCCCCGCCGAGACGTTTGCCGGCGTGGATGTCTCGCTGGCAGCGCCGCTGGACGAGAATGACCCCGTCCCCAGCTGCCGCAACGCGGACGGCCCCTATCACGAGGGACAGTATGTACTGACGGTGGACGGCTTCCTGACCACGCCCAATGTAACGGTGTCGCAGGCCACCGTGCTGGATACCGGCTTTGCGTGGTCCGACCACAACCCGGTCAAGATGACCTTCACGCTGAGCTGAACAAAAAAGAACCGCCCCGGGCGGTTCTTTTTGCGTGCAGGGAAAGCTTGTCACTACGCGATCTCAAAGGCTCCCCGCGCATCACGCCCTTGCGAATACGCCCAGCGCGTCCGTCAGGCGATGCTCCCCGTCGTAGCCGATGCGCCAGACTGTCTTGCCGCTTTGCAGCACCAGCATTTGCCCGCCGTAGGGAACAGCGTCTGCGGCGTACCACGCGCACTCCCAGCCGGGGACGGTGATCGCCTCCGCGCCGGCTTCCTGCGCCTGCTCTCGGGCGTAGCCCTCCGCCAGCCATGTCCACGCGATCTGGTACACATCAGCATCATAGTACCAGCTGCTGCGATACTGGCCGATTTCCGGGTCGATCATATACGCGCCGTGCTGCCGCACATAGCGCAGCTGGTATAGCAGCGACGGGGACTCCGACGCCCACGAGTTTTCGTTGTGCGGGCTGCCTGGATGCTGGCTGGGAGCGGGGGAGACGCCGAGGAATACATCCGACACGGTGGGTACAGGCACATCGCTGACCGGGATATCTCTGCTACGGTCGAGGATGATCCACAGAACGGCAATGATCACCAGCGCCAGCGCCAGCATAAAATTTGTTGCCCGATGAAGGCGCAGGTTCCGACGCACCGTTGCGGTGCAGTGATAGTCCCGCGTTAGCAGGATGCGCTGCTGCGTCGTCTCCGCGGCGCGTATGGCGGCGACGAGCCGTACCAGCCAGAAGCCGCCCAGCAACACCCAGCACAGCGCCACCAGCGCGTAGCCGCTCAGCAGAGAGCTGTACAGTCCGCCATCGATGCGCAGCGCTTCATACAGATTCCACCCGCACCAGACAACGGCAAACAGGATACCCGCGTAGCCCCGCCGGATATCCGACCGCAGCCGCCTGTCCAATACCTGATGGAGCGTCTCCTCGTCGGTGTTCAGCTCCGGGGCGGCGGGGTCGTCGCAGCGGTAGATGTCCAGATACGGTGTCAGGTCGCAGACGTACTCCCAGCCCATCTCCCGGTAGGCGGCGATGCGCGCCTTCTCGTCGGTGTACCCGATGCTCCGTTTTACATCGATGCGGTAGCGCACGGCGCGGGGCGTCTCCTTCCGGAAGGACATGGCGGTGCCGAGGCGTGTTTCCAGCAGGAAAAGCCCCTTCTGCGCCTGTTCGTCCAGCCAGCTCTCAATGGCGTCCACCTGATAGAAGTAGTAGGGGATGGTTTTCAGCATGGCGGCTCCTCCTCTCCGCGTACCGCGTCCGCGTCCCGCAGGCAGCGGCGCAGACGTGCGACCTCGTTGTCATACAGCCTGTTTCCGGCCTCCGTTGTCTCGTAGGTGCGGCGGCGTCCCTCTACCGCCGTTTCCCGGATCATCTGCTCGTCCGTCAGCTTGCCCAGTATGGTGTACAGCGTACCGGGACCCAGTATGATGCGCTTCTCCGTCCGCTCGGACACCCACTGGGCGATATCCGCCCCGCACAGGGGCTGCCTTTGCAGCGCCATCAGTACATAGAACATGGGTTCCGACAGGGTGTCCAGTGTTTTCCGCGGCATGGCCGTCACCACCTCATATGTCGTTCTACGATATTTATAACATCGTTTTACGATGTTGTCAAGAGGTTCATGGATACAGCGTCCATTAAAATTTTGAAAAGGGGGTTGCAAAGCCGCACATTCTGTGGTAGCATACGTCCATCAATTTGATACACCCGATGAAACACCCGGAATGTACAGACCGGATGCGGAGGGTACTCTGGAGAATCCCATTCAATTGGGTGCCGAAGGTGCAAGGCGCTGCTGCGCTGAATCTCTCAGGCAAAAGGACGGAGCTGACAAGTGATCGTTACTTGCCCCCCTGACTTTCTCCAGAGTCGCTGTTCCACAGCGGCTCTATTTTTTATGTAAGGAGAAAAAAGCCATGATCGAATCCACACTGTTTCCCATTGTTTCCAAGATCAACGAGTACCTCAGCAACTACATCCTCATCTTCCTGCTGGTGGGCGTGGGCCTGTGGTACTCCATCCGCACCCGCTTTGTGCAGGTGCGCTGCTTCGGGGAGGGCATGAGGAAGTTTTTCGGTGAACTGAACCTCCGCGGCGGCGCACAGAAAAGCGGTATGACCTCGTTTCAGGCGCTGGCCACCGCCATCGCCGCGCAGGTAGGCACCGGCAACATCGTAGGCGCCTCCGGCGCCATCCTCACCGGCGGCCCCGGCGCCATCTTCTGGATGTGGGTCATCGCCTTCTTCGGCATGGCCACCATCTACGCCGAGGCCACGCTGGCGCAGAAGACCCGCATCGTGGAGCCGGACGGCAACATCAAGGGCGGCCCGGTGTACTACATCACCACCGCGTTCAAGGGCGGCTTTGGTAAGTTTTTGGCGGGCTTTTTCGCCGTGTCCATCATTCTGGCGCTGGGCTTCATGGGCTGTATGGTACAGTCCAACTCCATCGGCTCCACCATGGAGACCGCCTTTGGCGTCCCCTCCTGGATCATGGGCATCGTGCTGGTGGTGATCTGCGCCGTCATCTTTCTGGGCGGCGTGCAGCGCCTTGCCGCTGTGACGGAGAAGATCGTCCCCATTATGGCCGGTATCTTCCTGCTGGGCGGCCTTGCCATTCTGATCTGCCGCATCCAGTACGTCCCCGCCACCTTCGCCATGATCTTCAAGTACGCCTTCCAGCCCCAAGCCATCATCGGCGGCGGCTTCGGCTACGCCATCAAGACCGCCATCAGCCAGGGCGCCAAGCGCGGCCTGTTCTCCAATGAGGCCGGTATGGGCTCCACGCCCCACGCCCACGCGCAGGCCAACGTGGCCCGCGCCCACGACCAGGGCGTGGTGGCTATGATCGGCGTGTTCATCGACACCTTCGTGGTGCTGACCCTCAACGCGCTGGTCATCATCTGCACGCTGTATACCGCCGACGGCCCTCTGGCCAATGGCTACTTCGGGGATGTTACCGCAGCGCTGGGCAAGACCAATCTGGCGCAGACCGCCTTCGGCTCCGTGTTCGGTGCCAGTCTGGGCGCGAAATTCGTGGCCGTCTGCCTGCTGTTCTTCGCCTTCTCCACCATTCTGAGCTGGAACCTGTTCGGCAAGATCAATGCCAACTATCTGTTCGGCCGCAGAAACAGCAAGCTGTGCAGCGTCATCTACACCATTATCGCACTGGTCTTCATCTTCCTCGGCACTGTCTCCGGCAGTGACTTCGTGTGGGAGCTGACGGATATGTTCAACAACCTCATCGTCCTGCCCAACGTCATCGCCCTGTTCGCGCTGACCGGTATGGTGCTTGCCAGCCTCAACGAGGTCAAAAAAGACCGTCTGGAGGCGTAAACGCCGTGTCCTCCTCCGGTGATACGGGAGCCGCAGAAGCGGCTCCCGTATCACCCTTCGGCGTCGGGAAAAACTTCCTGATAAATTTGTAAAATTAGGGGTTGACATTTTTCATGTTTATGCTATACTAAGCAAGTCGACAGCGAGCCGACAACAACATATGGGGGTATAGCTCAGCTGGGAGCCCGGTTGAAGCGGTAAACAACCCCCGTACTAATTGAATAAGAAATTACTCAGCGCACCCCTTACATGGGGGTATAGCTCAGC
>OLGE01000474.1_pt1 | contig 48248 bp, 44 predicted proteins | sample 1605151 | NCBI WGS metagenome assembly OLGE01 (sample SAMEA3888912, study PRJEB22519) | human gut metagenome | biome: human gut; feature: human-associated habitat; material: faeces | place: Denmark | collected 2010
GCGAGGGGGAACCACGTGGGGCGCATCGCCGTGCGCGGCGAAACTCTACGAGGTTCTTTGACAGTCTAACGCACACTCTGCAAAAGCGCTGCTTTTGCAGGGGGTGCGTTCTTCGATCCGAGGCGGTTTTTTCAGCGGGCGTCCTTCGGGACATCGCGCATGCTCAGGCTGATGCGCTTGCGCTTTTCGTCCACCTCCAGCACCACGACCTTCACCACGTCGCCGACGCTGACGGCCTCAGAGGGATGCTTGATAAACTTGTCGCAGACCTTGGAGATATGCACCAGTCCGTCCTGATGCACGCCGATGTCGACAAACACACCGAAATCGATGACGTTTCGCACCGTGCCGGTCAGCACCATGCCGGGTCTCAGATCCTTGACGTCCAGCACGTCCGTGCGCAGGATCGGCGCGGGCAGCTCGTCGCGCGGGTCGCGTCCGGGCTTCAGAAGCTCCTTCACGATGTCGCGCAGCGTCATTTCGCCGCAGCCGCACTGCTCCGCCGCCCGTTTCCAGCCGATCGACTCGATGCGCTTCGGAAGCTCCGCCAGAGCGCCCGCTCCAACATCCGAGAGTGCATACCCGCCCAGCTTCAAAAGCGCCTCCGCAGCCGCATAGGACTCGGGATGGACGCCGGTGTGGTCGAGCACCTGCCTGCTTTCCGGCACACGGAGGAAGCCCGCGCACTGTTCAAACGCCTTGGGTCCGAGCTTCGGCACCTTCAGGAGCTGCTTTCTCGTTGTAAACGCGCCGTTTTCCTCGCGATAGGTCACAATGTTCCTTGCAGTCACGTTCGTCAGTCCTGCGACCTGCTTCAAAAGAGACGGCGATGCGGTGTTGAGATCGACGCCGACCGCGTTGACGCAGCTTTCCACCACGCCGCCGAGCGCGGCGTCCAGCTCTTTTTCCGGCATGTCGTGCTGATACTGCCCCACACCGATGGCCTTCGGGTCGATCTTCACAAGCTCGGCAAGCGGATCCTGAAGCCGCCGCGCGATGGAGACCGCAGAGCGGAGGTTCACGTCAAACTGCGGAAATTCCTCCGCCGCCAGCTTGGAGGCGGAGTAGACCGAGGCGCCGGCCTCGCTCACGATCATATACGACACGCCGCCGCCAACCGTGCGGATGAGCTCCACCGTCATGGCCTCGGTCTCGCGCGAGGCCGTGCCGTTGCCGATGGCGATGTGCTCCACACCGTCCTTGCGGATGAGCTTTGCCAGCGTGTCGATGGCCTCCTGCTTTTTGCGTTCGCTGAATGTGGGATAGACGACCGCCGTGTCAAGCACCCGTCCCGTCGCGTCAACGACCGCCACCTTGCAGCCGTGGGCGTAGCCGGGGTCAAGCCCCATCGTCACATGGCCCTTGACCGGCGGCTGCATCAGAAGCGGCCGGAGGTTCAGCGCAAAGTTCCGGATGGCGCTCTCGGCTGCCAGCTCCGTCAGATTTCCGCGCAGCTCGCGCTCCAGACTCGGAGCCAGAAGCCGGTCATAGCTGTCGGCGCAGACCGCGCCGAGGAACGTCATGGCGGGCGTTCCGGGGACGATGACGCTGCGGCGGAGCGTCTGCACAGCTGTATCCTCGTCCATCTCGATGCCGACCTTCAAAAAGCCCTCGCGCTCGCCGCGGTTGAGCGCGAGCACCTGATGGCTCTGGAGCTTTGCCACCGGCTGGCTGAATTCGTAATACAGGCGGTAGACCGAGTCCTCGTCCTTTGCGCCGCGCGAGGTCAGGACGGCCTTCCGCTGCATCAGTGCGCGCAGACGCTTGCGAAGCTCTGCGTCGTCGGAGATGCGCTCGGCCAGAATGTCTCCCGCGCCCGCAAGCGCATCCTCCGCCGTCTCCACGCCCTTTTCCGGGTCGATGTATTCAAGAGCCAACACCCTCCGGCGGCTGCATGCCGCGCGTCTGGGCGAAAATGGCGTCCGCCAGAGGCTCCAGCCCTTTTTCCTTGGCAATGGTGGCGCGCGTGCGGCGCTTGGGGCGGAACGGGCGGTAGATGTCCTCGATCTCGGCAAGCGTTGAAGCGGCGTCAATGCTCTGTGCCAGCGCATCGGTCAGCTTTTCCTGCGCGGCGATGAGCTCCTTCACCTCCGCGCGGCGCGCCTGCAGATTGCGCAGGTATTGCAGCCGCGTTTCAAGCGTGCGGAGCATGGTATCGTCCATGCCGCCATGCGCCTCCTTGCGGTAGCGGGCAATGAAGGGAATGGTGTTGCCCTCGTCCAGAAGCGCGGCGACGTTTTCCACGTATTTTTCCGCGCAGCCAAGCTCCGCGGCCAGAATGGCAGTGATGTTCTGCATGTGATTCTCCTTCTTTCGGATTCTTTTTGCATTGTAGCACAGAATCATGTATAATGAAAAGAAAAAAAGCGTGAGGTTTTCTATGAGATTCAAAGCTGTCCTGCTCGACATTGACGATACGCTCTTTAATTTCCGGCAAAGCTCCTTTGAGGCGATGCAGGGCGCGCTGGCGCGCCGCGGCGTCCGCTTCACATGGGATGACATGGCCGAGTACGAGACCTATAACAACGCCCTCTGGAAGCAGCTTGAACGCGGCGAGATCACGAGAGCGTTTCTTTTCCCCGAGCGCTTCCGCCGCTATTTTGCCGCGCGCGGTCTGGACATTGACCCTGCCGAGTTCAACACGGACTATCTCAATGGTCTTGCGCAGGGCTACGCCTTCATGCCGCACTGCCGCGAGCTTCTGGAGGCGCTGCACGGAAAATACAAGGTCTTCATCGTCACAAACGGCGACGCCTTCGCGCAGAGATCGCGCATTGAGCGCTCCGGTCTTGCGCATTTGTTTGACGGCGTGTTCATCTCTGAGGAGCTTGGCTGCAGCAAACCGGAAAAGGGATTCTATGACAAGGTCTTTGAGATCGTCGGACAGGAATACCGCGCGTGCTCGCTCATGGTCGGCGACAGCCTGACCTCCGACATGCAGGGCGGCCGCAACGCCGGCATACCGACCTGCCTTTATGGCAGGCGCGAGAAAGCAGACGCACGCTGTGACTATGTGATTGAGGATCTTCTTGAGCTTCTGCCCCTTCTCGAAGCGCAGTAAGACGGCGCGGCGGTCTCCACAGGCTTCAGATGTCGAACTCGGTCGATAATTTCTACCATAATATGGCTTAATTCTTCTTGCAAAAAATGGTTATTTATGCTACATTATAGTTGTCGCAGCGATAAATTCGTCAGCGCCTGCCAAAGACGCTGAAATCATCATGACAGGAGAGGATAGCATATGGAAAATCGCGTCAAGATTTTGATCGCAGATGGAAACGATGAGTTTTGCAGCCATCTGAAAAAGCTGCTGGAAGAGACCAGCGGATATGACGTCGTAGGCATTGCAGCGGACGGTGAGCAGGCGCTGGCGATGCTCACCGCGCACCAGCCGGATGTTCTGGTTCTGGATCTGCTGCTTTCCAAAGCGGATGGCATCGCCATTCTCAAGCAGGCGCATGCCATGCCCAAGCCGCCGGTCGCGTTGGTTCTGTCCGGCTTTATGACGGAATACGTCGGAAATATGGCCATTTCACTCGGCGTGCAGTATTTCATGACCAAGCCCTGCGATTTTGAACATGTGGCAGAGCGCATCCGCGAGATCGTCGCCATCGAACGTCAGTCCAGATCTGCCTCGCGCCGTGGCGAGGTCAACGTCGAGGCCATGGTCACCTCGATCATCCACGAGATCGGCGTTCCGGCACACATCAAGGGCTATCAGTATCTGCGCGAGGCGATCATGATCGCCGTCAACGACATGGACGTCATCAACGCCATCACAAAGGTCCTGTATCCGCAGGTCGCAAAGACCTTCTCCACCACGCCGTCCCGCGTCGAGCGCGCCATTCGCCACGCCATCGAGGTCGCATGGGACCGCGGTGATCTGGAAACACTGCAAAAATTCTTCGGCTACACAGTCTCCAACACCAAGGGTAAGCCCACCAATTCCGAATTCATTGCACTGATCGCGGACAAGCTGCAATTGCAGCTCAAGGACATGACGGTCGGCATCAGTTGATCTTTCGTTACCACCCTTTCTATATTCACCCGCCAAAATGCCGTCGGTCGTTTTGACCGGCGGCATTTTGAGCTTGTCAAAAAAGTCTTTTTGACAAGCTCTCAAACGCGAACCGCGTGGCTGGGTTCGCGTTTGAAAAGGCTGCACCCGGCTGCGCGCATAATTTGTGCGCTGCTTGCGCACAAATTCCACACTTGCCGGGCGTAGTGTGTTTTGTCCGATGCCGCAGCGTTCAGAAAAAGTGCCAGTGGCACTTTTTTAGCGCAGGCCGAAGCGGCTATGCCGCGAGGGGAACCACGTGGTGCGAATCGCCTGCGGGCGCGAACTCTACGAGGTTTTTTGACAGTCTGAAAATGCCGCCGGCCAAAGCCGGCGGCAAGTGTTTGCATTATTCCGCGTTCATGCTTTCCAGCTCGTCAAACGCATTTTCTGTCTCGTCAAACGCGACCTGAATATCTGCAAGCGTGTCGCGCATCCGGTCGAGCACCGATGTGAGATCCTGCGTCAGCGCCTCAAGCTCCTCGCCGGAGTCCGTGTAACGCGTGCGCGCGCCCTCACACAGCTGGGTCAGCTTCGCCTTCAGGCGCTCGGCACGGGAAAGCGCGTTGCGCTCCATCGCCTCCGCACGGCGATAGGCCTCCAGTTCCTTTTCCGGAAGGTTCGTCTCCGCATCGCCGCCGCAGGGCTCCTCCGGCTCGCAGGCGGCTTCGTCGGCGTCCTCGCCGGGCGCTTGCGCATCCTGCGCGTTTTCCAGCGCGGCGGCCTTCTCCTCTGCATCGGCAGCGCGCTGTGCAAGCTCCGCCGCCTCCTGCGCGAGAGATTCGATCTGCTGCTGGAGCGAGGCATCCTCCTCTTTCGTTATCTTCAGCTCCGCTGTTTTGCGTTCCAGCTCCGCCTTGGCGGACGCAAGCTCCGCTTCGAGCGCCGCTTTCTCCGATTCCAGCTTCTCGTTGGCATCATTCAGCCGCCGCAGATCCTTTTTGTGCTCGATCGCCATTGCCTCAATATAATCCGCCACATCGCCGCGGTGAAAGCCGCCGATGGAAGTCCGGAATTTGGAAAAGTCCGCCATGAGAAGTTCCCCCGTTTCGTTTCAGTGGAAAAATTATAACACGTTTTCCGGCGGAAAACAACCAAAAATACGCACATCCGATATTATCGTCTCCTGTCTGCGCGGCGATCCGCACTTGACGGCAGCGGAGGTTTTGCATATCATGGAGGCATCCTAAGAAAAGGAGGTCTGCCCGTGGAGCTCTATGAAATGACGGTCGATGCGCTGACGCCGGAGGATGTTGCCGTTCTCTCCGAGACTCGGCTCGCATACGCCGCGCAGTACCGTTTTGAAAAAAGCCGCCTGCTCTGCCTTGCTGCGGGCGTCATGCTCGACCGCGGACTGCGGCAGTACGGCCTTCGCGAGCGGAGCGTGCGCATCGCCCGCAGCATATACGGAAAGCCCTATCTCCCGGACCATCCGCAGATCCATTTCAGTCTCTCCCACTCCGGCGAGCGTGCGCTGGCCGTGTTTTCCGGGCGCGAGATCGGCTGTGATGTCGAGTGCATCCGTCCCGTCAATCCCGCTGTCGCTGAGCGCCGCTTCACGCCGGAGGAGCTTGCCCGGCTCCGGTGCAGCCGCCAGCCGGAGGTCGATTTTTTCCGTCTCTGGACATGCAAGGAGAGCTTTCTCAAGGCACTCGGCACTGGGCTGCAAACGCCGCTCGGCGCGTTCACCGTCCGCCTGCGGCAGGATGCCGGCGCGGAGCTGGTGCAGACGCTCCATCCGTCGCGCTGGACGCTCACGGAGTTCGCCCTCCCCGGCTGCCGCATCGCGGTCTGCGAGGAAGCAGCTCCCAACTCAAAGCATCCGTAAATGAAACCCAGAAATGCCGGCGGCATTTCTGGGTTTCAGCGTCATATCTCTTTTTGCAGGCTCAAAGCTGCTGGCACATCGCCAGATATTTGTTCTTGAACTCCGGTCTGCCCGTGACCTCCTCAAGGATTGTCACCTCCGGCGGGAGCACCACGCCGCCCATCTCGGACGGAACCGCCACGCGCATAACGGCCTTGTCCTTGCAGAACGGATACACGTCGATGGCAAAGTTCTGGTGCTCGTATGTAAAGCGGTACTTGACCTTATGTACGGCGTGCAGACTGCTGTCGCCCTCCATGAGATACTGGATATACGCCTTCTGCGAGATCGGGCGCTCCGTTTCCCACTTTCCGGAATCCGTCACGCGCTTTTCGGTGTAGAAATACAGATACTCCGTGCCGTTGCGCTGCTGGCGCACGCGCCGCTCGACCTGCGGGTTCGTCTCCAGCAGGTAGGTCTGCATCATATCGACCGGCACGGCGGCGTATTTCTCCTCAAGCGCCTTCACATCCGGCATGGCGATCAGATATTTTTTGTTCGTCTCCATCGGCGCCGGGTGGCCCACGATCTCATAGACAGCCTTCAGGCCCCGGCGGATCTTGTCCTCAAAATCCACAGAGTTGTCGATCACATGCAGGTTCGGATGCGCGCTCCATGCACGGAGCGTCTGGTCATCCTTCTCCCGCGCACCCTCGACCGGCTCATAGCGCGCCTCGTTCCCGAAGTTATAGGCAAATTCCGCGCCCTTTGCACACGTCACCAGATGCAGCACTGCATCGTAGTGGCCGAGCGCTTCCTCCTCGCTGAGTCCAAAGCTGCCGAGCACCTCGCGGAAGTCCTCATCGGAGATATATGCCTTGTCGTCGAGCAGCGCCCGGTCATAGATGACAAGCACATTCTCCTCCGGCACCATCTGCGCGGCCTTGAGCGCAAGGCGCTCCTTGTGGAGCTGATCGTCGATGACAAAGTACTGAAACTCCAGCATGGAGACGCAGTTTCCGAATGGGCGGATGCCAAAGCCCGAGATGAGATCGGTCGCCGTCTCAGGGACGGTGATGACCTTCCAGCCGTCGTCCTGCTTGAATTCCTTCAGAATGCGGCTGATGAGCGTCGTTTTTCCGGCTGCCGGCCCGCCGGTCAGCACGATTTTTGTAATATGCTTTGCCACAGGGCTCACTCCTCTGGTATTGGTGAGATTATTTTACCAGTATTCCTCCCAAAAAGCAAGGCTTCTTCCCGGCATCGACCGGATGCTGCAACGAAGCGCCTTCCGAAGGATCGGAAGGCGCTTGGGTTTTGAAAATATACACGGTGTGCGCGGCGCTTACGCCAGTGCCTCCTCCAGCGCCTGGAGCATCACCGAGCGGTCGGGCTTCCGGCCGGTCCACATCTCGATGTTCAGGGCCGCCTGATTGATCAGCATTCCCGCACCTGTTGCACACGGGATCCCGCGGCGGCGCATCTCCTTGACGAGTGCGGTTTCCGTGGGATTCGGGATGATATCCTGCACAAACATATCCGGCGTGACGGAGTCCAGCGCGATTTTGGGCAGCTCGTTCACATTGGGGTACAGGCCGACCGGCGTTGCGTTCACAACAATGTCGGTGCCGGCAGGGATGCTGTACTCGCCGACCCAGTCCTCACATTGCACCGCCGTCCGGGTGTTTTTCTGTACGATCTCCACAAGCGCCTCACCAAGGGCGCGCCCCTTCGGGCGGCAGACAATGGTGATATCCGCCGCGCCCGCCAGCGCCATTTCCACGCAGATGGCGCGTGCCGCGCCGCCGGCGCCGAATACCACGGCGCGCTTTCCCCGGACGTCCACACCGTTGGACTGCAAGGACATCATAAAGCCCTTTCCGTCGGTGTTGTCGCCGTAGAGCCTGCCGTTGTCGTTCACGATCGTGTTGACCGCGCCGATCAGGCGGGCGCTCTCGGAGATCTCGTCCAGATATTCCATGACCGCGATCTTGTGGGGAATGGTGCAGTTGACGCCGCGCATTTTGAGCGCCTTCAGGCCGCGGATGGCATCGCCCAGCTTGTCCTTATCCACGTCCAGCGTCAGATAGCGCCACCGCTCCAGACCGAGCGCCCGGAAGGCTGCGTCCTGAATGACGACGCCGGGATTTTCCGCCACAGGCTGGCCAAGCACGCCGACCAGATGATCCAGATAATTCTGTTCCTTCATATTGTTTCCTCGCTCTGCATCAGACGTTTTCGCGCTTGCGCTTTCTGGAATAGCAGTCCGCCGCAATGATGGCAACGATCATCAGGCCCTCGATCAGCTTCTGCCAGAAACCATCGACAGACAGCGCGGACATACAGGTGGAGAGCATCTGCACCGCCATCAGACCAACGAAGCTCTGCAAAATGCCGCCCTCGCCGCCTGCAAAGGAGGTGCCGCCGATGACGACGCCGCAGTTGACCAGCATACCGGTGGTATCGCCGTAGACGGAGTTGCCGGTGTTCATGCGCGACGACAGCAGCACGCCCGCCAGCGTGGCGGTCATGGCGCTGATGACGAAAGCCGTCCATTTGATCGGGATGACCTTGATGCCGGAGTATTTCGCGACATCGTAGTTACCGCCGATCGCGTAGCAGTTGCGGCCATAGCTGGTGTAGCGCATCAGATAGTAGAACGCAGCGCCCAGAACCAGCATATACACGACAAGGGACGGGACAGAGCCGAAGAACTTCGCGTTCGAGATGTCCATGAAGCCGGGGTTCTTGCAGCCGAGCGGATGGGCGTTGGTGATCTGCTGGCAGATGCCCTTTAAGAGCATGCCCATGCCGAGGGTAATGATGAACGGCTCGCATTTCTGCTGAACCACGAGGAAGCCGTTGATAAAGCCGACAACGGCGCCTGCCGCCAGCGCGACCACAAAGGCCAGCCAGATGGGAAGTCCCGCATTCATGACCATGATCGCCAGAATGCCACCCAGACACAACGTTCCGCCGACGGACAGGTCGCAGCCGCCGCAGATGACCGCAACGGTGACGCCGAAGGCAACGATCTCGAGAATGGCCGCCGAGCGAAGCATCTCCAGCATGCTGTACGCCGTGTAGAATTTGGTATCAAAGAACAGCATCATGACCATCATGACGATGATGGCAACAACGGCCTTCTGCTTGGTGATGACTTTGAAGGTTTTCTTTCCAATAGAATTTGCTTTCACGGTGTCGCCCTCCTTTTACAGCTCACGGCGGTTGTCGAGCCAGATGGCGACAACCAGCACGGCACCACGCATGATCGACTGCATATAGGTGGACAGACCCAGCAGGTTCATGCAGTTGCCGAGCAGGGTGATCAAAATGACGCCCAGCATGGTGCGCAGGACGCTGCCCTTGCCGCCCTTCAGAGACGTACCGCCAACGACAACGCAGAGGATCGCGTTCGTCTCATAGCCGGTTCCGCAGGTCGCGGTGGCGGTGGTGACACGAGAGACCAGCGCGATGGCGCCCATCGCCGCAAACAGGCCGTTGATGGCGTAGACCATCCGCATGGCGCGCTTGGTGTTGAATCCGCACAGATAGGCCGCGTCCTTGTTGCCGCCCAGCAGCGTCACGCTGCGGCCGGCGAGCGTCTTATTGAGGAAGATGTGCATGACGGCCAGCAGCACCACAAACACGATGACGATCACAGGCACGATGCCCACGGTAGAAGAAAGCGTCTCAAAAATGGTGATGGGCTTGGTGGCGCGCATCAGACGAAGCGTTTCCGCGTTGGTGAACAGCAGGCCGATCGCCATAAAGACGGAGCTCATGCCGTAGGTGATGAACAAGACCTCTGCCTGTGTCATGGCGCCGCTGCTGGTGAGGACAAAGCCGTTCAGATATCCCAGCGCCGCGCCGAGCAGCAGCGCGACCACGATGGCGCCGACCTGACCCAGCGGGTCGACCAGCGTGACCGCCACAACGGCAGTCAGCGAGAGGATACCGGGCACGGAGAGGTCGATGAAGCCGCCGATGATGACAAACGTCATTCCGAGGGCGACAAACGGCAGCGCGCCAAGCTGACGCAGGACGTTGGTCAGGTTCGATGCGCTGAGGAAGGTCGGGTTGATGATGGCGGTGACCACCATCAGAAGAAGGATGCCGATGGAGACGAGGTTTTCCTGCAAAAACTTCACGGCGGGAGTCGCTGTTTTCTTTTTCATGTCATATCCCTCCGCTCTCAGCCGATCGCCTTGTCCATGATCTCCGCCGCGGACGCCACCGCCGGGTCAAATTCCCCGGTGATGCGGCCCTCGCAGATCGTCAGGACGCGATTGCTCATGTTCAAAACCTCGGGCAGCTCAGACGAGATCATGATGATCGCGCCGCCCTCCTTCACGATCTTGTTCATCAGAACATAGATCTCATATTTTGCGCCCACGTCAATGCCTCGGGTCGGCTCGTCCAGGATCAGGATCTTGGGCTCGCGCTCCAGCCAGCGGCCGACGATGCACTTTTGCTGGTTGCCGCCCGAGAGCGACACGACCTTTGTGGCGGCGCTCGGCGTCTTGACTGCCAGGGCCTTGATCTGGCGGTCTGCGATCTCCGCCTCCTTGGCAGCGTTCAGGAAGCCGAACTTTGTCATATATTCGTAGGACGCCATCGCGATGTTGCTCTCCACAGAGAACGGGAGCACCAGACCCTCGCGCTTGCGATCCTCCGGGACGAGCGCCATGCCCGCCTGCTTGGCGTCATGGGGCGTGCGGACGCGGAGCTTTTCGCCGTTCAGCGTCATCTCATGGCCGCGGACCTTGTCTGCGCCGTAAATTGCGCGGACGATCTCTGTGCGGCCCGCGCCGACCAGACCGACCAGACCCAGAATTTCGCCCTTGTGCAGGGTGAAGCTGATGTCATGGAGCTTGTTCGTATTCAGATTCCTGACCTCCAGCAGCGGCTCGCCGACGAAGTTCGCTCTGGGCGGATATTCGTTGTCGATGGTTCTGCCGACCATCTTCGCGATCATTTCCGAGCGCGTCAGCTCTGCGATGGGCTTGGTGTCGATCACATGACCGTCACGCATAATGGTCACGATGTCGCAGTAGTCAAAAATCTCGTCCAGCTTGTGGCTGATATAAATAATGGAGATGCCGCGGCTGCGCAGGTCCTTGATGATGCCGCCGAGCTTTTTCAGCTCCTCTGCGGTCAGAGAGCTGGACGGCTCGTCCATAATAATCAACTTCGAGTCAAAAGAGAGTGCTTTTGTAATTTCGACCATCTGCATCTCCGATGCACTCAGGTCGCCCACGATGGCGTGGGTATCGATGGTGCTGCCGATGGAGTCGAGCAGCTCGCGCGCCTTCTGATGCGTGCCCTTCATGCCTTTTGTTTCGCCGAAGCGTCCCAAAAAGATATTCTCGCCGACGGTCATTTTGTTGACCAGGTTGAATTCCTGATAGATGATGCTCAAGCCGCGGCGCAGCGCCTGGATCGGCGTTGTCTTTTCAATCGTCTCACCGTTAAAAATGACGGTGCCCTCATCCTTTTCATACACGCCGGAGAGGATCTTCATGAGCGTGGACTTGCCCGCTCCGTTTTCGCCAACAATGCCGTACACGACGCCCTGCGGAATCTCCAGAGAAACATGATCCAGAGCAACAACGCCGGGGAAGTACTTGCAGACATCCTTGACGACCAAAATGTTATCGCGCTTTTCCAATTCTGCGGCTCCTCCTTGGATTTTACTGAGAATCAGCTTTGCCCCGGTCAGAGCCGGGGCAAAGCGATCGTTTTATGTATGCCGTCTAAAAGATGGCAGTCAAATTACCACTCGGGATAGGGGAAGTTGTCGATGGTCTCGGCATTGACGATGTCGGGCTCGGTCCAGACAACGTCGCTCTCCAGCGTTTCGCCGTTCATGAGCTTGGTGATGCAGTTGAAGGCATCCTGCGTCATCTGGGAGAAGGACTGGCCGATGCACAGAGCCTGCGTGCCCTCTCGGACCTGGTCGTAGCCAACGGAGCAGCCGTCGACGCCGATGACATAAACACCCTCCATGCCGGCGTTCTTCAGAGCCTGGATGACGCCGGTCGCGCCGGTATCCCAGTGGCAGAAGACAGCCTGGATCTCATCGCCGTACAGGGAGATGAAGTCCTCCATGATGGCCATGGCATCCTCGGTCGCCCACTGTGCAACGTCCTTGGAGTCGAGCACGGTGACGCTGTCGTTGATCGCGGACATGAAGCCGTCGTGACGCTTGATCTGTGCGTCGTGGCCGGACTGGCCGCCGACCTCAACCATCTTGACGCCTTCGGGGAAAGCAGCCATCATGGTCTGCGCAGCGATCTCGCCGAACAGGAAGTCGTTGGTGCCGCACATGAAGTCACGGTACTGCTTGGATTCCTCGGGCAGATCGGAGGAATACAGGCCGATGATGATGCCGGCTTCCTTGGCTTCCTTCAGAGCGGGAACCAGAGCAGCGGGGTCCGTGGGGTTCAGGCAGATGGCGGTGTAGCCCTCGGCAATGCAGGTGGAGATGGCGGCAACGCCGTTCTGGGAGTCATAGTTCTCGTCGAACAGGGTGACCTCAAAGCCATACTCGGGAGCATACTTCTGGAACTGCGTCCATGCATACGCCTGAGAAGCGTTGGTCAGAGACTGGGTAACGAAGCCGACCTTGATCTTGTCGGCAGGCGCGTCAGTCTTGGTCTCGTTGGTGGCGGGCGCGTCGGTCTTGGTCTCGTTTGCGGGCGTGTCAGCCTTGGGGGTGCTGTCCTTTGCGGCGCAGGCAACCATGGTCAGGGCCATGACGAGAACCAGCAGCAAAGCGATGAGTTTCTTCATTTCAGTTTCCTCCAAAAATGTTTTTTATCAACAGCGAGCGCTGTCAATGACGTGTCAGATGCCGCGCACAAGCTCGGCGGCGCCGATGATGCCGAAATCCTGCTTCAGCTCGGCAAACCGGAACTCGACCGGCTGCGGAATGTGGTTGTAGCGGTCAAACTCGGCGCGGACGCGGTCATAGAGCATCGGGCCGAAGTTCACGAGGCCGCCGCCGAATACGAACAGGTTCACATTGAGGAGCTGGTAGATGTTGAACACGCAGACGGCAAGGTAATGCGCCGTCTGATCCAGGACCTCCAGCGCGAGCGGATCGCCCTCACAGCAGGCGCGGTAGAGCGCCACACAGTCAAGCACCGGGCCAAGATCCATGCTGGTCTGGCGTCCCTCCGCCATGCGGCGGATGTGCTGCGGAATGTAGCGGCCGGACGCCCACGACATGAAGCAGCCGGAATTGCGGCATCCGCAGTCAAGCCCGGCGTCAGGCGTGATGAGCATGTGGCCGCATTCGCCCGCCCAGCCGTAGCTTCCCCGGAACAGCTCGCCGTTGAGGATGAGCCCGCTCCCGATGCCGGTGCTGGTCGCCACATAGACCATATGGCGGCTTCCCTGTCCCGCACCATAGCGGTGCTCGGCCAGCGCGGCGACGTTGCTGTCGTTGTCCAGAATCACCGGCACGTTCAGCCGCTCCTGCAAATAATCGCGCATCGCAAAGTCGCGGATGTTGACCATCGCGGAGGTCATGCACACATACCCCTCGTCAAAGAGAATGAACGACGGCATGCAGATGCCGACACCCTGCAAATCGCGCATTTCCAGCGCGTTTTTCCGGAGCAGCCCATGCAGGCTCTCGATCACGAGGTCACAGAAGGCGGGGCCGTCCGCCGTGATGGGGGTGGGATGCTGAAACCGATCCACCAGCACATTCTCTTCATCAAAAAGTCCGTAGGCAACCTTTGTGCCGCCGGCATCGATCCCAATTCTGTACCGCACAGATACGCCCCCCGCGAAAATTATTTCCGAAAATATTCTATCAAACGTTTGCTTTCGTGTCAATATTGTTTACGAATGAAAGCATCATCCGCTTTGAACAAAAAACGCGCCGTGTTTTTGTACCATTCCACCAAACGCCGTTTACTTTTTGGGCCGAGACGTAATTTTTGCGGATGAAAAGCGGTATTTGTCCGTTCCCGTATGGTTTTCCGCGAAGATGCCGTAAAACATGAGGCCGGAGATGGCTGTTTTCACGTATTTTTTATTGACAGTGCCGCAAAGTCGTGGTAAGATTGTGTTGCGAATGAAACTAATTTAGTTACGAATGATATTCACATAGGAGGAGCATTATGGAAAACACCGAACACTTTGGAAGCCTAACGCCCCGCATGAAGGCATTCCGTGAGGAAGTGCTGGATGAAAAGCCTTATGTCGACGCCGAGCGTGCCATTCTGGCAACGCAGGCCTATCGCGAGAACCAGAATCAGCCCCGCGTCATGGCAAGGGCGCGGATGCTCAAGAACATTCTGGAGCACATGACCATTTATATTGAGGATAAGACGCTTCTGGCCGGCAATCAGGCCACGAAAAACGTAAACGCGCCGATCTTCCCGGAATACACGATGGGCTTTGTGCTCAAGGAGCTGGATCTGTTTGAAAAGCGGGACGGCGACGTGTTTTACATCACCGAGCAGACCAAGCAGCAGCTGCGCGACATCGCGCCGTTCTGGGAAAACAACAATCTTCGCGCCAGAGGCGAGGCGCTTTTGCCTGACGAGGTCAGCGTCTTTATGGAGACCGGCGTCTTCGGCATGGAGGGCAAGCTCAACGCGGGCGACGCCCATCTGGCGGTCAACTATCCCAGAGTCCTGAAAGAAGGTCTCCGCGGATACGAGGCGCGCACCAGAGCATGTCTTGCCGCGCTGGATCTGACCGACCCGGACAGCATCGACAAGACCGTATTCTACAAGGCCGTTCTGGTCGTGATCGACGCAGTGCGCACCTTCGCGCTGCGCTACAGCGCGCTGGCAAAGGAGCTTGCTGAAAAGCAGACCGACGCCGCCAGACGTGCAGAGCTTCTGGAAATGAGCCGCATCTGCGCAAAGGTGCCCTACGAGCCTGCGGAGTCCTTCCGCGAGGCCGTCCAGTCGGTCTGGTTCATCCAGCTCATCCTTCAGATCGAGTCCAACGGACACTCTCTGAGCTACGGCCGCTTCGACCAGTATATGTACCCCTATTATATTGCCGACATCCGCTCCGGCAAGCTCACCAGGGAGGACGCGCTCGAGCTTCTGACCTGCCTGTGGATCAAGACGCTGACCATCAACAAGCTCCGCTCGCAGGCGCACACGCTCAGCTCCGCCGGCTCTCCGATGTACCAGAACGTGACCATCGGCGGCCAGACCACGGACAAGAAGGACGCTGTCAACGAATTGAGCTTTGTGGTGCTCCAGTCCGTCGCGCAGACGCGCCTGACGCAGCCCAACCTGACCGTTCGCTATCATAAGAACCTGAACAAGGCCTTCTTCGATGAATGCATCGAGGTCATGCGTCTCGGCTTCGGCATGCCGGCGCTCAACAACGACGAGATCATCATTCCCTCGTTTATCAACTGGGGCGTTTCCGAGGAGGACGCCTACAACTACAGCGCGATCGGCTGCGTCGAGACGGCCGTTCCCGGCAAGTGGGGCTACCGCTGCACCGGCATGTCCTACATCAACTTCCCCCGCCTGCTGCTTTGCGTCATGAACGACGGCGTCGATCTGACCTCCGGCAAGCGCTTCGTCAAGGGCTATGGCTCCTTCAAGGACATGACCTCCTATGACGAGCTGATGGCGGCATGGGAGAAGTCGCTGCGCGAAATGACCCGCTACAGCGTGATCGTGGAGAACTTCATCGACAAGGCCTCCGAGCGGGATGTCCCCGACGTTCTCTGCTCCGCGCTGACAGACGACTGCATCGCCCGCGGCCGCACCATCAAGGAGGGCGGCGCCGTTTACGACTTCATTTCCGGCCTGCAGGTCGGCATCGCCAACATGGCCGACTGCCTCTCTGCCATCAAAAAGCTGGTCTACGATGAAAAGAAGATCACAAGGGAGCAGCTTTGGAACGCCATTCTGGACGATTTCCAGTCCCCCGAGAACAAAGAGATCCAGAAGATGCTGATAAATGACGCGCCGAAATACGGCAATGACGACGACGCGGTGGATCAGCTTGTCGTGGACGCATACGCGCCGTATATCGACGAGATCAAAAAGTATCCCAACACCCGCCACCTGAGAGGCCCCATCGGCGGCATCCGCTATGCCGGCACCTCCTCCATCAGTGCAAACGTGGGTCAGGGCATGGGTACGAAGGCCACGCCCGACGGCAGAAACGCCTTTGAGCCGCTGGCAGAGGGGTGCAGCCCGGCGCACAACGCCGACAAGCACGGCCCGACCGCCGTATTCAAATCCGTCTCCAAGCTCCCCACCGACAAGATCACCGGCGGTGTTCTGCTCAATCAGAAAATGACGCCGCAGATGCTCTCCTCTGCCGAAAACCGTCAGAAGCTGGAGATGCTGATCCGCACCTTCTTCAATACGCTTCACGGCTATCATGTGCAGTACAACATTGTCTCCCGTGAGACGCTGATCGACGCGCAGCGCCACCCGGAGGATCACAAGGATCTGATCGTCCGTGTCGCAGGCTACAGCGCCTTCTTCAATGTGCTTTCCAAAAAGACGCAGGACGACATCATCGAGCGCACCGAGCAGACGCTTTGAAAACAGCACGATCACAAATCCCCCGGCGGTTCAAAATGAACCGCCGGGGGATTTTAACCATCCGTATACAATTATGATAGGATGTGCAGCGCCGTACACGCGCCAATGGGCGTATCGCAGCATCCGCCGGGATGCGGATTTCCTTCGGCGTCAATTTCAAAGACGCACAGATTGTCGCTGTCCTGATTTGCCGCCAGCAGAAACCGGCCGTCCGGCGTCAGGTCAAAATCGCGCGGGATCCTTCCGCCGCTGCCGATGCGGCTCTGCTCGGTAAGGAGGCCGTTTTCATCAATGCGGAACGTCACCAGCACATCGGCGCCGCGCACGGACGCATACAGCCTTTTTCCACTTGGATGCAGCCGGATCGCCGCGCCCAGCTTTCCCGCCGTGCCGCGCACGGTATCGCAGGTTTGCAGCAGCGCCGCGCTGCCGTCGGCAGGGTCGTAGCTGTAGACATTCACCTGCGCCGCCATCTCCGTCATCACATACAGGCGCGTTCCGTCCGCGCGGAATACGCCATGACGGATGCCCTGTCCGGGCAGACCCGGAATGTCCTGCCAGCCGTCCTTTGTCAGCCAGCCCGTTTTCTCGTCGAAGCGGTAGCAGACCAGCCGGTCCAGCCCCAGATCGGGGACGTAGACGTGAATTTTGTCGGGTGCAGGCAGGATCTGATGCGGATGCGGGCCTTCCTGCCGCCGCATGTCCGTGCCGCAGCCGCTGTGCCGCAGCACACAGGCCGCAGGCCCCAGCGCATGATCTTCCTCGACCGGAAATACCGCGACGCTTCCGCCGGAGTAGTTTGCAGCAAGAAGCCACTTTTCGTTGTGCCACAGGCGCACAAAGCAGGCGTCCGCGCCGCAGGTCGCCTGACGGCTGAGAAGGCGCAGCCGCGCGCCGCCCTCCTCCACCGCATAGGCCGAGACCGTCGAGCCGGAGATGCCGCTAAATTCCTTCAGCTCGCTCACGCAGTAGAGAAAGCGTCCATCGGCGCTCATCGTCAGGTGCGACGGGTTCGGCGTGGACGGCAGCATCGCGCTGCACGTTATCCGCCCGGACGCCGCATCCACGGTGCACACACCGATGCCCTTGCCTCTGCCGGGCACGGTCTCGCCGGAGCCCATCCGGATCGGCTCCGTGTAGCCGCCGGTAAAAACTGTCCAGTTCTTCATATCAATCTGTTTCGTCCTTTTCCCGCAGCGCAGCCTTGAAGATACGCACGCCGTTGGCGCGCAGCTCCTCCTCCGCCTCCGCAGGCATCTGCGCATCCGTCACCACCGCGCTGATGCGGTTGTCCAGTCCCATGGGGACCACGCTCTGCTGCGAAAACTTCACGCTCTCCGTCAGCACGATCACCTGATTGGCGTGCTCTGCCATATCCCGGACAGCCTGCGCACGCAAATGGTCGTTGTTGGTAAAGCCCCGCTTGGGCGAATACCCGTCCGTCCCGACAAAGAGCTTGTCCACATAGAACTGTGAAACACAGACCCGCAGGATGGGCCCGACCATGACCTGCGCGTCGTTTTGAAAATCTCCGCCCAGCAGCACGACCTGTATGGCGTTGATCTTGCGGATGTAGCTGGCGATGAACGCGCTGTTGGTGATGATCCTCGTGCCGGGCTTTGTCCTGGCGATCTCCTCTGCCAGCAGAGCGCAGCAGCTTCCGTTTTCGATCATGACCGTCTCGCCGGGCGAGATGAGCTTCGCGGCCTCGGCGGCGATCAGACGTTTTTCTTCATAGTGGAACGCCAGACGGTTGTTGATATCGTCGTTGCCGCCAAAGCAGGCATAGCCGTGCTCCCGTCTGAGGATGCCCCTGCTTTCCAGCACATCCAGATCCTTGCGGACGGTGACCTGTGATACACCGACCTGCTCCGCCAAGGACGCAACCTCCATCTTCCCGTAGCGGGAAAGCAGCTCCAAAATCATTGTCTCGCGCTTCTTCAACGGAAAATCCCCCTCATTTGATGCCAGTTTCACAATTATATCACCTGTTCCTCGCCTTTCCCACAGAATTCCCGTGCGCCGAAAAGGCGATCGGCCAGTTCGATTGCCGCTGCCGCCAGCAGCAGGCAGGCCAGCAGAAATCCCGGATACATGGATGTGCCAAGGGGCGCTGCCAACGCGCCGAACAGCGGCGGGAAGCAGGTGCTCCCCACGTAGGCAAACGCCATCTCCACGCCCATCACCTGCTGCGACAGCTCTGCGCCGAAGTAGGACGGCGTGGTATGCAGCATGGCGGGATACATGGGTGCAAACCCGAGACCGATCAGGAAAATGCCGCCCATCGCCAGCCATGCGCTGCCGGCAAGCCATGTCAGAAGCATGCCCAGCGCGGAAACCGCCATGCCTGTGCGGATGAGCTGCCGGTCTGACCGGCGGCTTGCCGCAAATCCGGCGGCGATCCGCCCCACGGTGAGGGCGCCGAAATACAGTGTGGAGGTCAGCGCCGCGTCCGAGGTGGAAATGCCAAAGCGGTCATGCACAAAGGTGGCGCCCCACAGTCCGGCGGTCGCTTCCATCGCATTGTAAAGGGCAAAGCCGCACAGCAGCGGCAGCGCGCCTTTTCGGCGGAAAATGCTTGCCGCGCGCGCGGCGGGCGCGGAGCCTTGAAGGCTGCCCGCACTGCCGGATGCCCTGTTCCACAGAGAGATCGTGCAGACCAGAAGGACGCACAGGGCGCCTTCCACGGCGGAAATGAGCCCGTAGCCCGTCCGCCAGGAGCCCCCTGCCCGCAGAGAGGCGGCGACGATCACCGGCCCGACGGAGGCGCCGATGCCCCAAAAGCAGTGCAGCCAGCTCATGTGCTTCGCCTCATAATGCAGCGCCACAAAGTTGTTCAGCGCCACATCCGTCACGCCTGCGGCAAGCCCCATGGGGAGCGCGCAGAGAAACAGCCCCGGCACACTGGGAGAAAGCGCAAAGCCGAGAAGCGCGCCGCCGGTCATCAGCGCACTGATGACCGTTACCTTTGCAACACCGAACCGGCGCACGATGCGGTCGGCCAGAACGCTGGAGACCACCGTGCCGGCGGTCACGGTCATGGAGAGATAACCCACCAGAGAGACCTTTGCGCCGAGATCCAGCTGCATCTGCGGCCAGATGCTTCCGAGAACGGAATTGGGAAGCCCCAATCCGGCAAAGGATAGATAAATGATCACGAGCAGCGCCGTCACAGAAATTCCCCCTTGCGCTTTGCACAATTTGCAGTATCATTATATTGACAAGATTCAAAAAACACTATAATTATCTCGCCATATTTTTGCATGATCGCGCCATTTTCAAGGAGGTGTCTATGGAATACTGCCATTTCGTCAATGTTGACCCCGAAACGAAGCAGGAACGGATGCAGCACATCACGCCCGATTTTCCATACGGTGCGGATCTGTGCGACCTGCACATTTTCCCCGGCAACATGTTTCCGTGGCATTGGCATCGGGAGCTGGAGGTCTTTTATATGCGGAAGGGCTCGCTGACGTATCACCTGCCCTGCGGCGCGGTCACCTTTTCGCAGGGAGAAGGCGGCTTCATCAACAGCAACATCCTGCACAAAACCACCTGCACGCCGGAGTCCGACTGCATACAGGAGGAGCAGCAGTTTTTGCCCGAATTTGTGGGCGTCAACAGCCTGCTCCAGCGCAAGTATGTGCAGCCCATCCTGTCCTCGCCGGAGCTTTCCTTTGTAAAGTTCGACCCGGCCACGCCGGAGCACCGTCCGCTTCTGGAGCTGCTGTGCAGCAGTTACCGTCTGTATGAGGAAAAGCCGGAGGGGTATGAGCTGGAGCTTCCGCAGCGGCTTCTGCAATTCTGGAGACTTCTGTTCGAGCTGACACAGCCGCTTCACAAAAGCGGGCATACCTTCGCAGATGACCAGCGGATCAAGCAGATGCTCACCTTCATCGCCGCCCATTACGCAGAGCCCCTGCAGCTGAGCCAGATCGCCGCCGCCGCGTATATGAGCCCCAGAGCCTGCGGGCGATGCTTTCAGTCCCGGCTCGGGACGACGCCCACCGCCTATCTGACGGACTATCGGACGCAGCAGGCGGGGCAGCTTCTTGCGGATACCGCGCTGCCGGTCGGAGAGATCGCGCTGCAATGCGGTTTTTGCAGCAGCAGCCATTTTTCCCGTGTTTTCAGAGAGAAAACAGGGCTGAGCCCCAATCAATACCGCGCGCAGTGGCGGAAAAAAAGGTGCCCGGACAGGCTGTGAGCCTGTCCGCAGACTGTCAAAAAACCTCGTAGAGTTTCGCCGCGCACGGCGATGCGCACCACGTGGTTCCCCCTCGCGGCATAGCCGCTTCGGCCTGCGCTAAAAAAGTGCCACTGGCACTTTTTCTGAACGCTGCGGCATCGGACAAAACACACTACGCCCGGCAAGTGTGAAATTTGTGCGCAGTGTGCGCACAAATTATGCGCGCAGTCGGGTGCAGCCTTTTCAAACGCGAACCCAGCCCCCGCGGTTCGCGTTTGAGAGCTTGTCAAAAAGACTTTTTGACAAGCTCGTCTGGAGCGTATGCTCAGTGGAAGGAGCAGCTCAGCCCTTCATCCAGAAAGATCTTCTGGTAATTTCCGAGGACCTCGGGGTGGAGCTGCTTGACAGACTCCATCTCATAGGGAATGCCAAGCTGGGTGTATTTGTTCTGACCGAATTGGTGGAAGGGCAGCAGATGCACCTCCCCGATGCCGGCCTGGCGCAGATACGCCGCCATGGCCTTTGCCGCCGCAGGGCTGGTGTTGAATCTGGGGATCACCGGGATGCGGGCGATCACGGGCTTGCCCGCGCGCAAAAGCTGCTGCAAATTTTCGAGGATCACATCGTTATAGACGCCGGTGCCCGCAAAATGCGCTTCCCGGTCCACGTGCTTAAAATCAAACAGGAACAGGTCGATGTGCTCCATAAACGCGGCAAAACGGGCCGGGCTTGCATAGCCGGTCGTCTCCACCGCGACGTGGATGCCCTCGGCCTTCGCGGCGTCCGCCAGCTCCATGGCAAAATCCGCCTGCTGGAGCACCTCGCCGCCGGACATGGTCATGCCGCCGTCAGATTCGTCATAAAAGGGCTTATCCTTGCGCACCTCGCGCATGACCTCCTCGACGGTGTATTCCCTGCCGGAGTAGGTCTCGTCCTCCATGGCGTCCGCGATTGCGGCGTTCCGGTTCTGCGATTCCGGGTTGGAGCACCATTTGCATTGCAGCGGGCAGCCCTTGAAAAAAACCGTGGTCCGGATGCCGGGGCCGTCGTTGATGCTGAATTTCTGAATGTTGAACAATCTGCCTGTCATCGTTTTGTGCTCCTTTGCCGGTGTTTCCGCACCGCGTCTGCGGAGCGGATCGATTCGTATGGCTCTTTCAATTATAATGCCTTCGGCGTTTCTTGTAAATACCACATTTTCATTCGACTGTTTTTTTCTTGCGTATGAAAGCGTTTTTTCTGCAAATATTGACAATGTTTTGCGATTCGCTTATAGTATCCATATGTAATTATGTGCTCTGGGAGGAGAGAGCTATGCTGCGTTATGCCATCATGGGAACCAACTGGCTGAGCCACATCTATTATCACGCCATCGAGGCCGCGGGAGATCAGGTGATCGCTGTCTGCTCGCGCAGTCCGGAGCACGCGGAGGAGCTCGGTCAGGGCAAGACTCTTGTGTATACCGATCTGGATGAAATGCTGAAAAATCCGGACATCGACGTCGTCTACCTCTGCATTCCGAACGTCCTGCACGCAGATGCGGCGCTTCGCTGCCTGCGGGCGGGAAAGCATGTGCTGTGTGAAAAGCCTGCGACCGTCAGCGCTGCGGAAATGGAGCAGATCATCCGCACGGCCGCGCAGACGCAGCGCGTCTTTGCAGAAGCCGTCATGAATTTCTATGCGCCGGTCACGGCGCGTCTGCGGGAGGAGCTGGCGCAGAACCCGGTGGTCTCCGCGCGTCTGGACTACAGCCAGCGCTCCAGCAAGCTCGACAAGCTCCGCGCCGGCGCGCACATCACCAGCTTTGACCGCAAGCTCTACGGCGGCGTGCTGACAGACCTCGGCTGCTATGTGCTGCATTTTGCGGTCAACCTGTTCGGCGCGCCCAAAAAGCTGGACGCCTCCGCCGTCTTCATCGGCGAGGTGGACGGTACGGATGTTCTCACACTGCACTATGACGGCTTTGACGTGAGCGCTACCGTTTCCAAGTGCGCACACAGCATGATCGGCAGCGAAATTCAGTGTGACCGCGCCACCTACACGCTCAAGAACCTGTCTGTGGTGCTCGGTGTGGAGAAGCACACCATGGATACCTGCGAGGAATATGACTGCGGCATTTCCTGCCTCGGCTGGCCGATCGCAAACCCTGCGGTGCTCCCCGGTGTACAGGAGCGCGTCGTACGCCGCTTCGACCGCTGGGTACACGGCGAGGATCTTTCTGAATACGAGCGGCTGCTGCAGCAGTCGCTGACCGTTCAGAAGCTGATCGAGGAAGCACACCGGCAGATGGACTATTGAGCCATCCACGCCGCCGGAACAGGATATTGGAGGAGAATATATGAAACGTTCGGAGATCAACAAGGCCCTGAAAGAGCTGGAGGCAATGTGCCGGAAGTATTGCTGCTATCTGCCGCCATTCTGTCACTTCACGCCCGAGCAGTGGCAGAGCATCGGCCATGAATACGACGAGGTGCGCGAGTGTATGCTGGGATGGGATATCACGGACTACGGCATGGGAGACTTTGACAAATTCGGGTTTTCCCTCATCACCATCCGCAACGGAAACCGCGCCATGGCCGACAAATATCCCAAGGTATATGCAGAAAAGCTGCTGTATCTGAAGGAGGGCCAGTACGCGCCGAATCACTTCCACTGGTATAAGACAGAGGACATCATCAACCGCGGCGGCGGCAACGTACTGATCCGGGTCTACAACTCCCTGCCCAACGAGGAGATCGACTATGAGAGCGATGTCACCATTCACACCGACGGGCGCACCTATCAGGTCCCTGCCGGAACGCAGATCCGCCTGACGCCGGGCGAGAGCATCCATGTGCAGCAGTATCTGTACCACGATTTTTCCGTTGAGGAGGGAACGGGCGCGGTGCTGCTGGGTGAGGTCAGCCAGTGCAACGACGACAACACCGACAACCGCTTCAACCCACCCGTGGGCCGCTTCCCCAAGATCGAGGAGGACGAAGCGCCGTACAGACTGCTCTGCAACGAATACCCCGCTGCAAAGGAAGCAGCACCGCAATAAGCGATCATATGACAAAAGGACTCCCGTTTTTGCAGGGGGCTCGTAAAACAGTTCATGGAGCGTATCGATACAGATACGCTCCATTTCTCATGCCAACATACTATGTAACAGGGTGCAGCCTCTTGGCTCTCCCTTTGGGAGAGCTGTCACCGCAGGTGACTGAGAGGGCCTTGCAGTCTTTTTCGAATGATAAGATCGATTTGTGTGCACACACCACGAAAATCTCTGTCGATATCCCGGTTGGAGAATCGCAAAATATTCAACCCAAGAGACATCAGGAATTGAGAACGTTCGGCATCATAAGCAAGCCCTTGAGGTTCATAATGTTGAGAGCCATCCAGTTCAATGACCAGTCTGGCCGAAGCACAGTAAAAGTCCACGATGAATCTGCCGATGATTCGCTGTTTGTAAATTTTTACTGGATATTTGCGGAGAAAAAGGTACCAGAGCTTACGCTCGTGGGGTGTCATCTGCCTGCGAAGCCGCCGGGCATTTTCCAATTGGGTATTGTCTTTTGGTATTGTCATTGTTTGCCCTCTCCGCCCTCGCTGCACTCGGCCACCTCTCCCATAGGGAGAGGCAAGGGATGCCTACACGGAAGCTGTTTTACGACCACCAGGCTTTGCGTGTCCTTCTTTTTTGCCAAAAGCGGCGTAATTCTCAAAAAATATTTTCAAAACCCTATGCAGCCAGTTAATTGTTTTTGGAGTTTCAGCCGCTATAATAAAAATATAGAGGTCCTCTACAGACAACGGTTTTCAGATATGCAGCCTACAGTTCTACTTATGTAATTGGATATATTGTTTCTGCTATTGGAGCAATAATGATGGCTGTGTCAATGTTTCTCGGAATGCGTCAAGTATTTATAGTAGGCGCAGGCTTTCAAGCAGTTTCGTGTTTGATAAAACTCCTGGCTTTACACAAGAACATTATGAACATTCTTTCTGCTGTCCTTTTGTTGACAGGCTATGTTCTTGCTGCATTTGCAATTCAAGATAAGAAGAATACAAGCAAATATGTAATTGCGAGTGTAGTTTTATTTTTGATTGGGAATATTGCAAATCAAATTGCGTTTCTTACGGATAAACATAGTATAATTTGGGCGCTAAAAGATTTTGTTTCTGTAGCCAGCCCCATTCTTTTAGCGTGTATTGTTTTGGAGAACACACCGCAGGCTCAGACTACAAAAACGGTAAAGCAGCCGACTAAAACGGCAAAAAGCGATAACCGTATTGAAGAGCTTACAAAATTAAAAGACCTTTTGGATATCGGGGCAATTACGCAGGATGAATTTGATGCAAAGAAAAAACAGCTATTGAATTTGTGATTCTGGTGGAATTATTAAAATGGGAGTGGAAAATCATACCCACTCCCATTTTATCCATTCTCCAAAGGCTCAAGCCCCTGCTTTCGTTTCCGAAAGCAGGGGCTTGACGTGGTTTATGGGTTTAGAGGAAGGCGGTTTCCGGCATCAGTGCTCGGCGCCGCCGACCTTGCTGCAAATGTCCTTGTCGTTTTCTGCGATCGCCGCGATGGCTGCCTCCAGACCCTTTACGATGTCCGCCTTGGACAGGGAGGGCACGTCGCGCTTTTCAATCACCTGCTCATGCAGGAAGGGCACATGGACAAAGCCGCCGCGCATATTGGGAAATTCCTTTGCGATGTGATAGAGCACGCCGTACATCAGATGGTTGCAGACGTAAGTCCCCGCCGTGTTGGACACGGCTGCCGGGATGCCGGCCTCGCGCATTTTCTGCACCATGGCCTTGATGGGCAGAGAGGAAAAATAGGCCGTGTCTCCGTCCGCAAAAATCGGCGTGCCGACGGGCTGATTGCCCTCGTTGTCAGGGATGCGGGCGTCGTCCACGTTGATCGCGACGCGCTCCGGCGTGATGCCGAACCGGCCGCCCGCCTGACCGATGCACAATGTGACATCCGGCTTTTCCGCCTGCATGGCCTCGTAGACGGTGGCGATCGATTTCCCGAACACCACGGGGACGTTCAGCTTGATGATCTCTGCCCCCGCGATGGTGTCCTTGACCATGCGCACGGCCTCCTGAGAGGGATTGACCGCTTCGCCGCCAAAGGGATCAAACGCGGTGATAAGAATCCGCATAAATGGTTACCTCCTTGTGCAAGATTTTGTACTGCCGGGTCAGAATGCAAAGAAGTACATCAGCAATACATGTACGATCAGCATGAAAATGGCAACCGGCACCTGCGATTTGATGATCGCGTATTTGTTGCGTACCTCCAGAAGGGCGGCAGGCATGATGTTAAAGTTTGCAGCCATGGGCGTGCAGAGCGTACCGCAGTAGCCTGCCGTCAGACCCAGCGCACCCACGACCACCGGGTTTGCGCCCTGCGTGATCAGGAACGGGATGCCGATGCCCACGGTGATGACCGAGAACGCCGCAAAGCCGTTGCCCATGATGATCGTGAACAGAGCCATGGCGACGCAATAGATCAGCGAGGCCATGAAATGGTTTCCCTCCGGAATGATGGCGCTGACGCCGGAGGCGATGACGGTTCCGACACCGGCCGCGGTAAACAGCGCGCCGAGGGCAGAGAGCAGCTGCGGCAGAATGCCGATCGTACCGACGTTGTCCATCAGGCGCGTGCCGTCGATCACGGCATACTTGGGGCTGCATTTTACAAGCAGCAGCACGGTGATCAGCGCGCAGATACCGGAAAGACCGATGGCGTTGTTGGAGGTCATCCACTTGAGCGCAGCGACCTTATCTCCCAACGTGGCAAACGCCACCGCAAAGAGCGCAAGGCAAAGCGCGGGAATAAAGATCTTGTAGCCAAGCTTGTTGGCATGGGCGCGGACTTCCTTCGGGTCCGGCACGTTGCTCTTGGACTGCACAACGCCTTTGCTGCCCGTGAGCACGGCAAGGATCACGACGCAGACGCCGGTGATCCACTTGGGCAGCCAGTTGCCACCGATGAAGGTAAACGCAAGCACGAACCAGAAGATGGCGGTCGTTGCTTTTTTGCGGCAATCCGCATCGCGCAGCGCTTTTACGCCAACGGCCACAAAGACAAGACCGATCAGCGTATAGAAAACTTCACCAAGAATCTGGGTAAATGTCATCGTTTGGCACCTCCTCCAGCATTCATCATTTTCTCGATCTTCTTATCCAGCATCAGGTTGCGGACAATGCCGACAAGGACCGAAGTCACGGCGATCGGGATGGACCATGTCGCGATCTGCACGGCGCTCACGTCAAAGCCCTGCTCGACCAGCGTGGCAACGATCAGCAGCGTGCCGGACGCGCCCATGAAGCAGTTCTGTGCATAGAAGTTGCCGTAGTTCTCCGCTGCGGCACTCGCGCCGCGAATGACATCGGATACCTCGGGGGTGACTTCACCGTATTTGGAGGCAGCGCCTTCCGCCATCGGCACGACAACGGGGCGAACAAACTGCGGGTGGCCGCCCAGACGAACGGAGAATGCAGCGGCGAGCGTACGAATCGCCTGATAGATCAGAATGACGCGGCCTGTGGTGGCGTTTTTGATGCTGCGGATGAAGTCGATTGCCTTCTCCTTCAGGCCGTAGCGCTCACAAACACCGATGACGGGCAGGGTTAGGACGAACAGCGTGGCAGTTCTGTTGGAGATGAAGGACTTGCCGAGCGTATCGAAGATTTCCATAGGCGTCATTCCGGCAACCAGGCCGGTGGCAAGCCCCGCGATGACAACTGTAGCGATCGTGTCGAATTTGATGGCAAATCCGATGATGACGATCACTACGCCAATGAGCTTCAGAATTTCCATGTTTTTCCTCCTCTTTGGTTAAAATTGCCATATTGAAACAGTTTCCTGTTATGGCCCTAACAAGGGGGAACGCTGGCGCCGGCGGCGCGTCCGCCAATCAAGGTCAGCTTTTGAGGCAGCTGTTTTCCACAACAAAGGAGCTTTCCAGCACGCGCGTAATAATGCGCTCGGTCTCCTGCCTGTCCTTCTGTGTCAGTTCCATCAGCTCCTCCAGTGTCCATGTGCTCTTTTTCAGAAGCGCCTTTGTGTAAAACCGCAGCTCTTTCAGAAGCGACTGCATCAGCAGTGCCAAAAGGACAAAGGGAAACGAGAGCAGTGTGCGGAAAAACGTAAAATAGAACTGGATCTTGCCGTCGTGAAAACAGAGCAGGAAGAAAACAGCCGTGATGCTCAGTCCCAGCAGCGCGGAATAAAACATGATATCCAGCCCCGCCGGGCGGTACCGCACGATGCGGATCGGCTGATCAAATCGGTATGCGGCATTGCGCGGCAACGGTTCAATTTGCATTTTTTTCACGGCGGAGCGCCTCCTTTTTGCAGAATGTCGGAGAAAGAGCCGAATGGGGGATACAGCTGCGGACTGTAGTATATTGTATACTTTGACAGTAAAACGCTTTCTTGTCAATCCTAATTTGCGCTTTTTTAGGACACTGTCTCATTTTCTGGTTTTGCGTTTTGCAAAGCGGTTGAGAAATTGATGCAGTTTTCCGCTGAATGCAGCAGCCCCCGCCATCCGAATGGATGGCGGGGGCTGTTTAAGTTTGGTGCTTGTCTGTCAGCCGGTGACTTACTTGGTCAGGTAGCGGTGCAGCATGACAGCGACCTCAGCGCGGGTGCCCTTGCCGGTCGGGTCAAGGGTCGTGGCGCTCTTGCCGGTGATGATGCCGTTCTTGACGGCCCATTCCATTGCGGTGGTTGCGTAGGTGCTGACCTTGTTCTGATCGGAGTAACCCTTCAGAGAAGCGTTGACTCTGGGGCTGCCTGCGTAGCGGTACAGGATGGCTGCAATCTGCTCACGGGTGACAGCGCCGTTGGGGTTGAAGGTCGTGTTGGACGTGCCGGTGACGATGTTGTTCTTGTAGGCCCACAGAACTGCGTCGTAGTAGTAGGTGCCTGCCTTGACATCCGTGAAGGGGTTGGAGACGTTCTTCACAGAGGGCTTGTCGGCAACACGGTAGAGGATGGTGACCAGCATGGCGCGGGTCATGGTCTGGTTCGGGCTGAAGGTCTTGGCTGCGGTGCCGGTGACCAGCTCATTTGCAGACATGAAATCGATGGAGTTTGCAGACCACTTGCCGGTGTTGGACTCGGTGACGTCGCTGAAGTAGTTGGACTTCGTCTGCTGGATCACGGTGAAGGTGAGCGAGCCGGTGTCGATCTTGGTCTTGTTGTTGTAGATGGTGTAGGTGACCTTTGCAGTCGTTGCGCCTGCCTCGGGAACGAAGTAGACATCCGTAAGATCCAGCTCATTTCTGCCGGCGTCGAAGAAGAAGACCGTCTTGGAGGAGACTTCCTTGGCGCTTGCGATGGTCTTGTAGTCGTAGTACAGCTTGCCGCCGGTGACGGTGCCGAATTCGACGTAGAAGCCCTTGACCTCACGCTCGGTGTAGTTGTCGGGAATCATGGCCTTGTAGAGGTCGCCCTTGAAGCTGGTACCGACGGAGTAGATCGTGGTGGCCTTGCCGTCGTTGACGGAGATGGTGACATAGCCGTTGACATAGACAGCCTTGGTGCTGTTATACTCGGTGCCGTAGGCCGTGAACGGAATGGTGACGGTGTACTTGCTGGTGCGGGTGCCTGCCGTAAAGACGATGGTGTCGAGGTCATACTGACGGCTGGTGGCGTCGTAGACATAGTCGCGGTTCTCTCTGACGTAGTCGGCGTTGCGGTCGCTGCTCTCGTAGAGGTAGCCGTGGGTTCTGGTGTTCAGGTTATTGTCGTACTTGACGTCAAAGTTGACGTAGCTCAGAGTGCCTCTCTTGAACACGGTGGCAAAGAACTTCTGGAAGTCGGCCTCGTCAAACTTGACGGACTGGTTGCTGCTGGTCTCGTAGACGATATCGCCAGCGCTGCCGCTGATGACGACAGTACCCGCGGCAACAACGCCGCCGAAGGTGTTATAAGCAACATAGGACACGGACGGCTCTTTTGCATTGGCGGCCGGAACAAAGTAGATGCCGTCGAGCGCGTAGTCGTTCTTGCCGGGATTGTAGAAGCACTTGTCACCCGTGGTGATCTTGGTCTTGCTGGAGATGCTTTCGTACAGCGTGCCGTTGGACGGTGCGGTGAACATGACATAGTCAAATTCGGTGTTGGTGGTCGCGGCCTTGACTGCATTCATGAAAGCAGAGGCCGTGAACGTTGCGCCGCCGCCGACAGAAGGAACGGTGATCTTCTGTGCGCTGCCGGCCTTGACATCAAAAGCGACTTCGCTGAAATACTCCGTGCCCTCGATCATGACCTTGACGGTCATCTTCGTGCTGGTGTTCGTGGTTTCGACACCAAAGGTGTTCAGAACTGCACGGCGGCCGGTGCTATCGGGCGTGAGGGTTGCGAACTTGTACTGATCGCCGGTGGTGGAGAGGCTCCACTTCAGATTGTTGTAGTTGACAGCGGGCTCAAAGCTGTTGGTTTTTTCGTTGAACTGCTCAACCGTTGCGGTGATGGTGGGCTTGGTGCCGACCGTGATGGGCTTATTGGTGTCGCCGTCCGTGGCGAGTCTCACGCGGTATGCGCCGCAGACCTCGACCTTGATGGCGTCGGTCATGCGCTTGGCCTCCGTATCCGTTTTCGGGTCCTTTACGGTGAGCTCACAGGCGTAATACTTGACGCCGATGGTGTCCGTCGGAATGATGAAGGTGGAGCTTGTGCCGTTGGCGACATTGACGAAGGTGCCGTTGACGGCGTCGCTGACCTTCCACTGATACTTCAGGTTGGGGGTCAGATTCGTGGTGCCGTCGCCTGCGGTAGCAGTCGCGGTGACGGACAGGGTCTTGCCGGTGGCGCCCTTCTTGACGAGCATCTCACTGGAGAGCGCGGTGACCTGAATGGTCGGGCCCTCGACGACCGTGACCGTCAGGGTGGGCATCGCACTGGGATCGACCTCTGCACCGGCGGGCAGGTCCACCTTGATGGCAGAGAGAGTCTGCTCTACGCCGACCTTGGTGTTGTCAAACGTGCGGGGATCCCACGTAACGTCGCACACATCGCTGCGCTTGTCGCCGAAGACGGCGGTGACCTTCTTCGGCAGCTTGGTGGAAAGCTCGTCGATGGTGATACCCTTGACTACAGTCAGCGTATTCGGTGTAACGGTGTAGCTGGTCGGGGTCTTCGGGGCAACTGTGATGTTGCAAGTGGCGGTAATGCCCTCGCCCGCAGTGACTGTAATCGCTGCGGTGCCTTCCTTGAGTGCGGTCACAACGCCGGTAGCGGCATCAACGGATGCTACGGTTGCATCGCTGGAGGCCCACTGGAGCGCTGGAACTACGTCTGCTTCATTTTCCTTCGTGACCTCCGCGGTCAGCGTGAGCACGGTTCCTTCAAAAATCGCCTCGGTGGGGGCGTTTTTGATGGTAACGCCTGTCACGGCCGCAAACACAGCCGGAACCATCGCGCAGACCATCGCGACCACGAGGAGCGCGGAAATGAATCTGCTCATTTTCTTGTTCATAAATAAGTACCTCTCTTCCTGATTATGTCTCAAAAGTTGTGCGGAGAATCTAATTTGCTCATGCTAAGTGTATCATAATTTGAAAAAAATACAATCACCTTAAGCAAAGTTTAAGGAATCCGCTGCGAATTTCGTCACGGCGGCTATATGTTGTAGCCTGCTGCGAAATGGTGACGAAATGTAGTGCTTGAACTGTATAAATTACAAAATAGAAACAAGAGAAACGACGCAGCGACAGAAATGCGTGATCTGTTACGAATCTGCAAACCCTTATTTTTCCTTATAATACAGGAAGCAGTGGCAGTAGCCCTCAAAATCCGGGTCCTTGATCTGGTCGCGGAACTCCTTGCACATGCATTTATATTCCTCGCTCCGCTGCAAACGGCAGGGGCAGTAGCCGCCCGTCCGCGCAAGGCCCTCCTTGACGCGGGAGACGACCTCCTGATCCTCGTTCAGACGTATTTTCATAGCAGTGCCTCCAGCTCCGCGCGCAGCGCCTGCTGATCGCGGTAGCCGACCAGCGTCGAGACAAGCGCGCCGCCCTTGAAAACCAGCAGCGTCGGGATGCTCTGCACGCCGAAGCGGATAGCAAGCTCACGCTCGTCATCCACATTGACCTTGCAGAATTTCATCTGGGGCATTTCGCCGCTCAGCGCCTCAAAAACGGGCTTGAGCATCATGCACGGGCCGCACCACGACGCCCAGAAATCGACCACAACGGGCTTCTCCGATGCAAGCACTTCGCGTTCAAAGTTGTCTTGTGTAAGGATGGTCATGATCTGTACCTCCAAATTCTATATTCAGATATAGTATAACACAAAGCTGCAAGAATAGTTTGAAAATTTGTAAATTTGCAGCCTGCACGCCTCAGCAGCCGCTTCCGGCGCGAAGGACATGACAGAACGCCTTCGCCGCAAGACTGAGCGGCTCGTTTTTTCGCTGCATGAGCAGCAGCGCGCGCTTTGGAAGCGGCGGCGTCAGCGGCAGCACACGGATGTTCTGCGCGCCCGTTTCGGGCAGGAGAAAATCCTCCGGAACGAAGCCGACGCCAAGACCGCTGCGCACCAGCGGAAGGATCTGATCGGCAGTCGCAACCTCGATGTCCGGCTGGAAGGCGGCGCCCTCATGCAGAAAATAGGATGACAGCAGAGAGTAGCTTTGCGTCTGGCGCTCCAGAGAGATGATCGGATAGCGGCTCAGCTCTCCGAGACGAAGCTGCGAAGCCCGCAGCCCCTCCAGATCGGCGGCGCAGACGGCGACCTCCTGAAATTCTCCGAGACGGAGGATGACCAGCTCGTCCGGAGCCTGCACAGGCGCTGCCACAACGGCAAGGTCAGCGAGCCCGTCTTTCACGACCTGCACGGCATTTTGCGCGGTGAGATTCTGCACGCGCAGATGAATGCCGGGATATTCGACACGGAAGCGGCGCAGTGCCGGCAGCAGCAGGCAGTGCAGCGCGATCTCGGACGAGGCAATCGTCACAAGACCGGTCTGAAGCGACTTGTCCCGCGCCAGCTCCTCCTCGCCAGCCTGCAAATGCGCGACAGCCGCCGCAACGTGCTCATACAGCCGCGCACCCTCGGGCGTGAGCGACACACCGTGGTTTGAGCGCAGAAACAGCGTGCAGCCGAGCGCGGATTCGAGATTGCGGATCGTGCGGGTGATATTCGGCTGGCTGGTGAGGAGCTGACGTGCGGCCTGCGTGAAGCTGCGGCATTTGCTGACATAGTAGAAGACGCGGTATGAGTCATAGCTGATCATAAAAAGCTCTCCATATCAAATCCGTATTCATATTATATCAAACATCTATTTTACTTATTACCACTTTAGAATTATAATCGCCTTTGGTTTGTGCGTCAAGGGGCGCAGAAACCGGAAAACAGTAGAAAAGAGGAAACAATATGAACAGGGATCTGACGGTCGGCAAGCCGTCATCCGTGCTGGCACGGTTCTGCCTGCCGCTGTTTGCAAGCGTCATTTTTCAGCAGCTTTACAACATCGCCGACAGCTTTGTCGCGGGCAAGTTCATCGGGGAGGACGCGCTGGCCGCGGTCGGCAACAGCTATGAGGTGACGCTCATTTTCATCGCGTTCGCGTTCGGCTGCAACATCGGCTGCTCGGTGATCGTCTCGCGCTTTTTCGGCGCGAAGGAGTATAACCGCATGAAGACAGCGATCTATACGGCGATGATCACCAGTGCCGCAGTCTGCGCAGTGCTGATGCTGATCGGTCTGTTCGGCTGCGATCTGCTCCTGCATGCGATCCGGACGCCGGAAAACGTGTTCGCTGACTCCAAGCTGTATCTGGATATCTATGTCTGGAGCCTGCCGTTCGTATTCTTCTATAACATTGCGACGGGCATTTTCTCTGCCCTCGGCGATTCCAAGACGCCGTTCTGGTTCCTTGCCGCATCGTCCACATCCAACATCGGTCTGGACATCCTGTTTGTCGCGTCGTTCAAAATGGGCGTCGCAGGCGTCGCGTGGGCGACATTCCTCTGTCAGGGCGTGAGCTGCCTGCTCGCCGTCAGCGTGGTGCTGGCGCGACTGCGGCGGATCCGGACGGAGGGGCATGTCCGCCCGTTTGACGGAGCGATCCTCCGGCAGTTTCTCGGCGTTGCCGTCCCGAGTACCTTGCAGCAGAGCTTCATTTCGGTCGGCAACATCATCATTCAGGGCACGATCAACGGCTTCGGCTCCAGCGTGATGGCGGGATATTCCGCAGCGGTGAAGCTCAACAACCTGGTCATCACCTCCTTTACGACGCTCGGAAACGGCATTTCCAACTACACGGCGCAGAATCTCGGCGCGCAGAAGCTCGACCGCATCCGCGCGGGCTTCCGGGCAGGGCTCCGGCTGGTGTGGATCATCAGTCTGCCGCTGTTTGTGCTGTATTTCTTTGCAGGCAGCAGCGCACTCGGGCTTTTCCTCGAAAACCCGACGCCGCTTGCGCTTTCCACCGGCGCGATGTATCTGCGCATCCTCTCGCCGTTCTACTTTGTGATCTCCGCGAAGCTGGTCGCTGACGGCGTCCTGCGCGGCTGCGAGCAGATGGGGCAGTTTATGATCGCAACGTTCACAGACCTCGTTCTGCGCGTGGTTCTGGCCATCACGCTGTCGAAAACGGCGCTTGGCGCAACGGGCATCTGGTGTGCGTGGCCGATCGGCTGGAGCATCGCTACGGTGCTGTCACTGAACTTCTACCGCAAGGAGCGCTGGAATGCGCGGATCCTTTTCAAAGAGGGGCAGAAGGACGAGCTTGGCGAGTCCTGATCCCGCAAAAAAATCCGACCGCTGAAAACAGCGGTCGGATACTCTATATTCGCGCCGTGCGGCGTTGATTTTGGTCCGCCTCTTTCGATCACTCGCGGTGGGGCGGCTACCGGATGCGAAAATGCTTTATTGGTGTGTGAGAATAAAAGCGCAGAGATCAGTTGCCGAAGCCGAAGTTCCACGGGAACATGCTGCCGCCCTGCTGGCTCGGTCCCTGCGACTGCTGGGACTGCTGGGCGTCGTCCTGCGTGGCGGGCATGGCAGACTGTGTCTTTTCACCGATGGTAACGGTGATGTCGAGCGTCTTGCCCTGACGGTAGACCTTGAGCTTCAGCTCGTCGCCGGGCGCCTGCTCGCCGACGTAGCTGACAAGGTCGCTGCTGGAGGTAATGGTTGTGCCGTTGACCTCGGTGATGATGTCGTTCGCTTCCAGACCGCCCTTTGCGGAAGGGGAATCCTCCTCGACCGAACGGACTGCCGCGCCGGTGGGAAGACCGTAGGCCTGCGCCTCGGAGCTGACCGCCGTGACCGTCACGCCGATGTAGGGCTTGGTGATGCTGCCCGTCTCGATGATGCTCTTGACGATGTTCTTGACATGGTTCATGGGGATGGCGAAGCCGATGTTGTCGATCGAGGCCTCGCTGCCCGAGGAGGAGCTGGAATACTTGGCATTCGTGATGCCGATGACCTCACCGTAGAGGTTAAAGAGCGCGCCGCCGGAGTTGCCGGAGTTGATGGCGCAGTCGGTCTGGATCAGATCCATCGTGACGTTGCTGGAAAGCGTGACCTCGCGGTTCAGGGCGCTGACTGCGCCGGTCGTGAGCGAGAAGGTCAGCTCGCCGAGCGGGTTGCCGATGGCGACGACCTGATCGCCGACGTTCAGGTTATCCGAATCGCCGAGGACAGCCGGGGTAAGGCCCTCCGCGTCGATCTTCAAAACGGCGATGTCGTTCGACTGGTCACAGCCGACGAGCGCTGCGTCATACTCCTCGCCGTTGTAGAGCGAGACGGTGATGGAATCGGAGTTTTCGACGACGTGGTAGTTCGTCAGAACGTAGCCGTCGGCGCTCAGGATAAAGCCGGAGCCGGCTGCGGCGGACTGGGTTTGATAGCCCCAGTAGTTCGTGGTGATCGAGGTGCGGATGCCGACGGTCGAGTTGACGTTCTGGGCGTAGACCTCGGCGGGGGTCATCTGCTTGCTGGTGTCGATCTGGGCGATGTTGATGATGCTGCTTTCGCGGCTGCCCTCGTATACGACGGAGGCCTGTGTGCTCTCCTCGTCCATGTCCTTGTCCTTCGCGGCGAGGTGATTCTGGAGAGCGCTGCCGCCGAAGCCCATCGCGCCGCCGACGAGCGCGCAGCTCAGAACCAGGGCGGTGAGCCTTGCGCCGGTGTTGCCCTTCTTCGGGGGCTGCGGCTCCAGGGGCGTCTGCGTGTAGTACTGGCCTTCGCCGGTCACATTGCCTTCATTATGCTGCATGTTGTCCATGTTTTCATTTTCAAAACGATAATCCATCGTGAATGCCTCCGTTCGCTTGGTTTCTTTTGATGCTACTGATTATAGAGGCTAATTCTGAACGAACATCGACATTCGCCTGAACAAACTGTGAACACCGCGCGGAAAAGTGTGAACTTTTTTCGGCACAAGGCGACAAAAAGCCTCCGGAAATAGACGGGTGTCTGTAAAACAGTTAATCCTCCGTATGGCTTAGACCATGCGGAGGATTTGTTTATGTCTAATCTTCAAACTTGCTGGCGGCAAACGGTTTGTCAAAACCGTTTGCGGACGGCAAGTCCACAAGGGATAGACGCACAAGCGTCGCAAGGGAGTGTAGCTCCCTTGACGGAACAAAGTGACGAAACATTCTCGGTCTGGCAGTTTTTTCTGCTGACGGAGAATGAAGCTCCGCAGGACGCACATACTCCCGATAGGAGAGTATAGAAGTGCGCCCTTTAGTTCCTAAAGGGTTTTTATCAGTGCGACAAACTTGAATTTACGGTTTAATTTCCTCTCCGCAATAGCGGCAATGATTATACTTTCCGAGCCAAATCCCGCCAATACACTTTCCACAGTTAGGGCAGCGCCAGAACGCAATATTTATTATTCCATAGACAATAATAGTGGCAATTGCTGCATAACCGAAGGGTGCAAACCTTGTCCAAGCCATAAGTAACATTAACACACAAAAAATGGAAAGCAACACCCACATTACAGCTTTTGCGGTCTTTAATTTCATATCAGCGATCCTCCCAACTTCCGAACGGTCAGTTTTTCGGTATTCAGTTCGACAAACTGGAAGTTGTATCATCATTTATCTTTATCTTTTTTTGAAAAAATAAGACTGCCAGATATACCAAAAGATATACCCAGACATACTCCGATTCCAATTCCAGCCATGCTATTTAAGACATTTATAAAAACAACGCTCCAAAGTATTGCTGCGATTATTCCGATAGTGACTCCTATAATTATCCTTTTGTTATTCATCAGCTTATCATCCATAAATTCCTGTTTGTTGCACAATTATTGCATTTAAATTATACCATAAAACTTGTGAACAATTCTACCGTCATTTTGGAATATATGAGAAAAGTCCGAACAGTTTTCTGCCCGGACTTTCTCGCTCAATCATAAATCAATTCCGCTTTCACAATCTCCTCTGCCTGTGCCTTGCAAGCGTTCATCTGCCGCACCCATTCCATTTGGTTTTCGGCTTTCAGCTGTTCGGTCACGCCGTTTTGCTCTGCCAGTGACCGCACGATCAGCTCCATGCGGTTTCGTGCCGCTTCGTCAATCTTAGCGCAATACTGTCTTACGTACACCCAGCTATGCTCCGGAGGCTTTTGGGCAGCCTCAAAGGATGCCGAAATGCTCAAGCAGGATCTTGAGGCCGATCAGAAGCAGGATGACGCCGCCCGCGATCTCGGCCTTGGCCTTCCAGCGGGTGCCGAACAGATTGCCGATCTTCACGCCCGCGCAGGAGATCACAAAGGTGGTCACGCCGATGACAGACACGCCGAGCAGGGTATTGAGAAGCGCGCTTGCGGCGATGAGCCGGAGCGGGACGCAGGCGAAGGTGATCCCGACCGCCAGCGCGTCGATGCTGGTGGCGACGGCCATGACGAGCATGGTCTTGAAGTCCACGCCCGCCGAGGCGTGTTCCTCCTCCTTTGACAGCGCCTCGCGCAGCATGTTGAGCCCGATGGCGGCGAGCAGGAAGAACGCGACCCACGCGGAGACGGTCTCAATATACTGCTCAAAGCGCGAGCCGAGCAGATAGCCGGCAAATGGCATCAGCGCCTGAAAGCCGCCGAACCACGCGCCGCAGATGGCCTGCTCGCGAAAGCGTGCGCGCGGCATGGCAAGGCCCTTGCAGACCGAGACGGCGAAGGCGTCCATCGAAAGCCCGATGGCAAGCAGCAGCAACTCCAAAAACCCCATGATCGTTCCCCTCAATATAATACTAAAACCCGATTAAAATCTTCCATGCTTTCTGGTCTAAATTGCGCCAGAATGCGTTATCTTCCTTGCTGGGCAACCGCCCAGCTGCGTCATCTGCCTTTTCTGGCACAATTTATCCTCAGAAATCTTTTAACGATTTCAAACAGGTTTTAGTATAAAAAGAATGGAACAGACGCAGCCGTCTGCTCCGAAAAAGGACACACATACGGCAGAAGGTCTGCTTTCTGTGAGTCTCACCAATTAAGGCACGCCAGACCGAACGGTCCGTGTGTTGACGTGCCGCATGTTCATGTAGATTACTCCCTCAACCTGTTCAAAATACCATATCCACCGCAGAATGTCAAGGAAAGATGCCCGAAAATGGCGTCCCGTGCGCGCAGGACGTAAACGCAAACTCTGCGTTTACGTCCTGAATGCGCGGCAAAGGGGAGTGCGTCACAGCAGTGCGGCGAGCTTGGCGATCAGCTCCACGGAGCCGACCGAATATCCGGCCGAGGCAAAGCGGCAGTCGGGATATTCGCCCATCAAAAGCAGCAGCGGATAGTCGCCCGGCTCCTTGAAGGCTGCGCGGGCAAGCGGCTCCTGCACGCCGTCGGCATCGAAAAACGTCTCCGCGTGGGCGTATTTCGCTGCAAAGCGGGCGTAGGCGGGGCTGGACGCGCCGCTCTGCGGCAGCACCAGTACAACGCGGCAGACGCCGCTGAGGCGCTCATAGGCGTCGCAGAGCTCGTTGCAGAAATGCTCCGTCGGCTCGCCGCCGGGCTGCAAAAATGCGAGAAGCGCGGCATCGCCGCCGCAAAAAGAGGCGAGGGAATGCGCCTGACCGTCTTGGTCGTATACCGCCGCATCGCAAAGCGCCGTATGGCCGAGCATCTCGCCCGGCACGGCCTGCGGGCGCACAAGCGAAAAGCGCAGATGCTCGCCCGCAGCCAGCTCAAAGCGATCGCCAGAGAACTGCTGGTCTCCACTCGGAAGTCTGTTTGTTGCCATGAGCATGTATTTTCCTGCGGGAACGTCCATGCAGAGCGGAAGCTCCGGCATCTCGAGCTGCACATATCCGCCGTCCGTCAGACGTGCAAGCGCCCAGCTCTCACCCTGTGTCAGTCCGGAGCCGGAGAGCGAAAGCGTCCCCGTCGGGACGGGGTGAACGCGCTCCCAGCGGCCGCCGTGGAAAAGCTCTGCCGCGCCTGTGACCGGGCTGAGCCTTGCGGGCGTGCCGCGGAGCCGTGCCTCGGCCACGGCGGCAGACTCGGCAGGGAGCGCGGCAAGTCCGGCTGCGTCCCATTTGCAGACTGGCTCCAGGCCGATGTGCGGGCAGAGCACATAGCGCACGAAGCTCTTCTCGTCCATACTGCCCTTGTGCGGCATGGCGCGCGCCATGTGGTAGGCGAGCGTTTCGGCAGAGGTGTCGAGCATGTCTTTTTCACTCAGATTTTCAAGGAGCCGGAGCGCATACGGCAGCTCCGTTTCGCTTTGGGCGCGCAGGAAGCGGCCAATCTCATCGACATTGCCGCGCGCCGCGCGAAGATGCGCAAGCCAGCGCTCCGGGCAGGGATGGGCGGCGATGTAGTCCTCGTAATAGGCGCGGATGCGCGCCTCGCGCAAAGCGGCTGCGTTTGCGGCGGAAGCCTTGGCAAAAGCCTGCTTTGCCTTGTCCGGCGCAGGCCGGGAGGAGGGCGTGCTTTGCGGCGCGCGGAAGATCCCGTCGGTATGAGACGGAGAGAAGCCGCCAAGCTCGCATGTGAGCGTCTGGCAGAGCGCGGTGTCGATGTCGCGCTCAAAATATGCGCCGCCGTGCTCGACGGAGATGTGCAGGCTGCCCTTGCCGCAGCGCAGGTGCGCGCAGCCCGCGCCGTCTGTGACCAGAACGGCGATGTCGCGGTATGCCGCCATGTTCAGGATCTGAACGTGTACCCGCGCGCCGCAGACGGGCGCGCCCGCCTGCGTGACGCTCAGACGCAGCATGACCGTGTCGGCGTAGCGCGCGGTCTGGCCGAACAGATAGGAGTCGCCTCGTTTTTCGATCAGCTCCTCGTCTGCAAGGCCGTCTGCGGCGTAGCCGCTGAAGCCGTGCCCATAGACCAGCATCGCCCGCCGCGAGGCCGCCATAAACCAGCCGCGGTCAAGCTCATATTCCGGCTCACAGGCGCCCATGTAATGCCAGCCGTCACCGGTGTAGACCTCGACCCATGCGTGGTTGTCATCGCAGTGGCTCCACCACGGGGAATATACCTGCCGTGCGGGGATGCCGACGCTGCGCAGCGCGCAGACGGCAAAGACCGATTCCTCGCCGCAGCGGCCGATCCCGGCGAGATACGCGGTGAGCGGGCCCTCGGTGCGGCCGTCGGAGGCATGGTAGGTCATCTGCTCGCAGCACCAGAGATTTGTCTCGAGCGCGGCCTCCACGATGCTGAGACCGCGGAGGCGCTCCTTGAGCTGGCCGGCAAAAAAGTGCCGGTAACGCTGCGGGCGCTCGTTGTTCACGCGCGGGCAGAGGACGTATTGGGCGAAAATATCCTCCGGGATGTCCGTCTTGTAGCGGTTTTCCGTGCGTGCGGCGATGGCGGAGGCACAGACCTCCTCCAGCCATGCAAACGGCACGAAGCGGATGTCATCCGGCGGAAGCGTGCCGTAAAGGTATTCCAGCGCGGTGCGCATCTCGCCGCTGTGCGCGGCGATCTGCTCCGCGGCGGCCGCGTCGATGCTGCCGAGCCGCGCGGCGTACATGCGGGAGGAATACTGCGTGAAGTTTTCTGAGAACATGACGATCACTCCTTCCACCTAAGCTGCAAGACCGTGTCCGTTTCATCTGCGAGCGTGGGGTCCGGCCCGAGGTCGGCAAAGGCCATGTCCGGGTAGTCGCTGTGCACCCAGCTGTGTGAGAGCGGGATCTCATGCCCGCTGGAGAGCAGACGTATGGAGTCGATGTGCTGCGCGGGGATGCCGTAAAGCGGCAGCGGGCCGAGCGTGTTTTCATATACATGCAGGTACAGCATGTTTCCATTCTGCGTGATGCGGCCCCATTCGGGCTTGGGGATGTCGCTTTTGGTGCAGCCGTAGATGCTTTGGGCGTTGAAATGCATGAAGCGGCCGATTTCGTCCAGCGTCTGCGCGGCACGCGGCGGGATCGCGCCGTTTGCATCCGGGCCGATGTTCAGAAGGAAATTTCCGCCCTTGCTGACGCATTCGACCAGCTTTTTGATCAGCATATCCGCGCTTTTATAATCGTTGTCCGTGGCGCAGTAGCCCCAGTTCCGGTTCATCGTTGCGCAGACCTCCCAGTATACGGGGTTGCCATCGGGGTCAAAGAGTCCGCGTGGGGGAATGATCTTTTCCGGGCTTACAAAATCGCCGTGATACGGCGTCGGATGCCTCTCGGCAAGCGAGCCGAAGCCCTCACCGCTGCATTCGAGGCGGTTGTTCAGGATGATGCCGGGCTGGAGCGTGCGCACCATGTCCACAAGCTCGCTTGCGCGCCAGCGCTCGCCGCGCATGTCATCATACGAAAAATCGAACCACATGATGTCGATCTTTCCATAATTTGAGCAGAGCTCGCGCACCTGCGCGTGCATGTAGTCGAGATAGCGGTCAAAATTGCGGTGCTCGTTCGTGCAGTCGGGGCGGTTGCGCATGGGGTGCTGCCGGTCGCCGTAATGCGGAAAGTCCTCGTGATACCAGTCGATCAGGGAGTAGTACAGCCCCACATGCAGCCCTTCGGCGCGGGCGGCATCGACAAAGTCCCGCACGACATCGCGCCCGAGCTTTGTGTTTGTGGATTTGAAATCGGTCGTTGTCGTGTCGAACAGGCAAAAACCGTCGTGGTGCTTGGCGGTCAGGATGATGTACTGCATCCCGGCACGCTTTGCCGCACGCGCCCATGCGGCGGGGTCATAAAACCGGGGGTCAAATTCGTAAAAATAGCGCATGTAGTCGGATTTGTCCATCTCCTCCGTGCAGCGCACCCATTCCCCGCGTGCGGGGATGGCATAAAGACCCCAGTGGACAAACATACCGAACCGCGCATCGAGGAACCATTTCATGCGCCGTTCATATTCTTTGCGGTCAAAATGATACATCGGCGTCTCCTTTCAGCAATTGCAGCACCTCGGCAACGCGCGCGGGATCAACGCGCTTGTAGCGGCCGTCGGGCGGGATGTCGCTGCCCGTGAAGCAGATCCCGTGCTCGTTCGCGGCGGACAGGTCGCAGACCATGCCATGCGCACTCATGTGTACCTGCGTGCAGCCGGTGCGCGTGATGAGCTGCCGCGCGTTTGCGGCGCGGACGCCGGAGCCGGGGAGAATTTCGATCCGCCCTGCGGCATGGCGCACCATGGCAGCGATCGTGTCTGCGCCCTCCGGGGCTGTGGGGCGCTGGCCGCTCGTCAGCACGCGGGTGATCCCGGCGGCGATCAAGGCATCGAGCGCCGCGCGCCAGTCGGGGACAACGTCGATGGCGCGGCTGAAGACGCTTTTTTTGCCGTACCGGGCGGTAAGACGGGCAAACTCGCTTGTGCGTTCGGCATCGACCGTGCCGTTTTCATGCAGGAAGCCGAACACGAGCCCGTCTGCGCCGTTTTCCAGCAGAAGCCGCGCGTCCTCCTTCATAACGGCGTATTCCGTTTCCGTGTAGCAAAAGCCGCCCTCGCGCGGGCGCACCATCGCCATGACCTCCAGCGGCGGCGCGGCTTTTTTCACCGCGAGCAGGCTTCCGAGTGTGGGTGTCAGGCCGCCGTGAAAGAGGTCGCTGTTCAGCTCGACCCGTTCTGCGCCCGCGCGGCAGGCGAGGATCGCATCCTCCGCGCTGCCGCAGCATATTTCAAGCAGTATCCGCATGGCTCTGTCTCCTTTTTGTTGATGAGAATATGATACTCTACCGCCGTGCAGTTTGTCAATTTCAGCGCGAAGCGCGAGCCGCCGCCCGAGGCCGCGCGGGAACAAAAAGTCACCCATTTCACGGAAAGCTCCGTGAAATGGGTGACATTGTTTATATATCGTGCGCTTACATCTTTTCCTTCAGCAGGAATTTTTCCGCCTCTGCGCTCCAAAGACCGTTGTGGCGCTTGGTGATCTCGTCGAGCGTTGCAAACATCGGGTCGGTCTCACCGAGCTTTGCGAAGTCCGCGATCGCCACCAGCGGCATCTCGATCTGCGTGTAGATGAGCTTCTTGCCGCCGCGGATGTTCGGCAGGTTCAGCGTGGTGTCCACAACAGCGTCCAGACCGCCGATGTGCGTGACCATCGCGGCGGGGTTGATCTTACCGGAGGTCATCATTTCGATGGCTTCCTTCATATCGTCGGTGTTGCCGCCGGAGGTGCCGACCACATGGGTGTAAAGGTAGTGGACGTTGTACCAGTTGAACTCCGCCTTGAACTGGCTGTTCGTCGGGCCTGCGAAGAAGTTGAGGCAGCCGTCAAAGCCGAGAATGTCGCCGGCCTGCTCCACGACGGGCTTTACCGGTGCAAAGCAGATGACGTCGTCATAGCCGGTGCCGCCGGAGAGCTCGCGCAGGTATGCCGTGCCGCAGTCGGGCTTGGAGGTGTTGACGTAGTGCAGTTCAATGCCGAGCTCCTTCGCGTGCTCGACCGTGTAGATCGATGCGGCGCGCGCCAGACGCTCCTCGTCGATGTCGGTCACGACGAGCAGGCTCGGATGACGGTCGCAGTGCAGGGCGTAGTCGATCGCGCCGAGACCCATCGGGCCGACGGAGGCCAGCAGTGCCATTTTGCCGCCGTCCACAATGCCCATCGAGTGCTCGTAGGAGCCGGCCTTGGTATGATACATGGCGTGGAACGTGCCGATGACGCAGCTCATCGGCTCTGCAAGCGAGCCGTAGAAATAGACGTCGGAGTTGTAGGGGAGCAGGCAGTCCATCAGAAGCGTCTCAATGGGGACGTTGCCGTACTGTGCATCGCCGCCGCAATAGGCGTAGGAGTATCCGGGCGCCATCTGCGAGCCCTTGTAGAAGTGCGCGGGCTGAATGGCAAAGCCCTGACCGGCCTTGTACTTGTGCTTCCAGTTTTCGCCCACGGCGTTGATGACGCCGCAGAACTCATGACCGACGATGGTCGGGTTTTCCTCGACGTTGTCAGGTACGCGCTTGTGCTCGCCGCCTTCGACGGCGGCCTTGTAGGTGGACATGCAGATCGAGTCGGAAATGATCTTGATCTGAACATCATCCGGGCCAACCTCGGGAAGATCGATCTCCTCGAGCCTCAGATCCATTTTGCCGTGGATACGGACAGCTTTCGTTTTCATATCGTTTCTCCTTACTTAGCAGATGGGGCTTCCATCCTTTTCATGTTGGATCAGCTTCCATGTCGCGTCAATGAGATTGGAAAACAGCGGGTTTTCCATCGCCCTGATCACGAACGACTGGCGCGGCGAGTTGATGTCCTCGCCAGAGACCTGAAACAGGCCGTTTTCCTCGCAGAGCCTGCGCAGACGCGCGAGCTGCTCCGGCGTGTTTCTCGTCGGCATGTAGGTCACGGCGCGGATGCCGCAGTCCTTGATGCAGGCGATGACGTCATCGAGATAGTCATCCTCGAATTTCTGCGCCTTTTTATCGCCTGTGACGGAGGCGGTGACGTCACCGAGGTAGGCATAGCACAAAAGCGCATCGACGCGCGCACAGAGCGCCGCCACGTCGCGGACATTCGGGCATTCGTCTGTGGCGTCGATGTAGATCTTCGGCACAAACGCGCTTTTCAGAATGCCGAGCAGGTCGTACTCGTAAAACGGGTATGCGGTATCGAGCATCTGCGCCGTCTGTTTTTCGCTGAGCCGCAGGCCGATCGAGCCGAGATAATCGACCATCGGCTGGCCCTTTCCGGCCTTTTTGACCATCGCGATGGCAAGGGCGTACATGAGGTGGCGTTCGGTCACGCCGCCGTCCTCCCTGGCCTCGCTCAGCGGCAGAACGTCACGGTCGTAGTCCAGCTCGATGCCGCTCAGAAGGGCGTTGATCCTCGCGACCATTTTGCGGTTGCGCACGCCGCGTGCGGCACGGTAGGGAGCAAAGAAGGCGTTGACCTCCTCGATGCGGTCGTGCGGCACAGACTGGATCGTCATATAGCTGACGCCGAGCTGGTCGGGATTGTTGGTGCGTTTTCCCTGCATCGCGGTGCCATCCATGCTGGCGCGGCACTCCATGCCGACGGTGACCGGCATACCGATCAGCGCGGCGGCCTCAAGAAATTCGCGCGCACCGGAGATCGAATCGTGGTCGATGATGCCGGCGGTGCAAAGTCCCTCCATTCGCGCGGCATAGACTGCCGCCGTCGGGGAGTAGGGCGAGAAGGAATACGTTGTGTGGATGTGGTTGTTGATATACTGCGGCACCGCGGGCGGGAAATCGGCGGTCTTGACGAGCGCCTGGAGATTTGCAAGCCGCGCCTGCTTTGTCGGTGCGTTCAGCTTTTCAAGAATGGTAATATCGATCATGGTGTGCCCTCACATACAGGTGTTCGCGTTTGTGACGAAGCGCCGCGCCGTGCGGCGGATCAGTTCAGCATGACCTGACCGCCGGTGACGGGGATGGCCTGTCCGGTCTCATATTTCTGCTCGACGCAGTACATGACCGCGCGCGCCACATCGACGGGCAGGCAGCCGCGGTTCATCGGCACCTTGGCCTCGTAGTAGCGGCGCACATCCTCGACAGTCTTTGCGCCGGGGACCTTGCCTGCCTCGAGATACTGCACGAACAGACCGCGCACCGGGTCGGACCACAGCGGTCCGTCGAGGAAGTTGCCGGGGCAGACAGCGTTGACCTTGATGTTGTAGGCGCACAGCTCCAGCGCAAAGGACTGCGTCAGGCCGATGGCGCCGAATTTGGAGCCTGCGTAGGCGAAATTCTTGTTGGAGCCTTCCAGACCGGACTTCGAGTTCAGCGTCACGATGTCGTAATACGCCTCCGGGGCCGCCTCGTGCTGCGCCTGCATGATGATGGCGGCGTATTTTGCACAGAGGAAGTAGCCGGTGTAGTTGATGTTGGTGACAAATTCAAAGTCCTTCTTCTCGACCTGCGCGATCGGGCCGGAGCGCACGACGCCCGCGTTCGACAGCATCAGATCGAGGCCGCCGAACAGCTCAACGGTCTTGCCGACCATCGCCGCGACGCTCTCCTCGTCATAGACGTTGACTGCGATGGCGACGGCGCGCGCACCGAACTCCTCTGCGACCTGCTTTGCCAGCGGCTCGTTCATGTCGGCGATCACGACGGTCGCGCCCTCGTTGTAAAGCTCCTGCGCGATGCCCTTGCCGAAGCCCTGCGCAGCGCCGGTCACGATGCAGATCTTGCCGGCCATTCTGCCCGTTCCGGCGGGGCGGTTGCGGACATTTTCCTTGGCGATCTCACACCATCTTGTCATATCTACAGACATTTTCTCATTTCCTTTCCATATACGAGTGCATACGCTGGTATGCGTGCTCCCAGTCTGTCGTATGATGCGGGCTGTAGGTCTTGACGTCTGCCGACCGGCGGACCACATCACGCAGTTCGTTGATGTCATGGATGTCGCCCAGTGCCATGGCCTGCGCGAGCAGATTGCCGATGGCGGCGCCCTCGATGGGGCCGGTCACGACGGGGCGGTCGATGGAGTCCGCCGCAAACTGGTTGAGAAGCTCGTTCTGGCAGCCGCCGCCGACGATGTTCAGCGTGTCGATGCGCTGGCCCTTGATCTCCTCGAGCCGTTCGAGCGCCCAGCGGTATTTGAGCGCGAGCGATTCGTAGATGCACCGCGCGATCTGCCCGACCGTCTCAGGCACGGGCTGGTTCGTCTCGCGGCAGAACGCCTGAATCTTTTCGACCATGCGGCCTCCGGCAAAAAATTCGCCATAGTCGGGATCGATGACAGAGCGGAACGGCTCTGCCTTCTTCGCCTCCTCGACAATATCGTTCCAGCTGAGGCGCATGCCGGCCTTCTGCCAGTCGCGGCGGCACTCCTGAATGAGCCACAGGCCCATGATGTTCTTGAGCGGGCGGAAGCCGCCCTGGATCGTGCCCTCATTCGAGAAGTTCGCGTTGCGAACGGCGTCTGTCAGGATCGGCTCGTCCGTCTCCACGCCGAACAGCGACCATGTGCCGCTGGAGCAGAACGCGAAGCTGCCCGTGCCGGGGATGGCGGCGACAGCAGAGGCTGTGTCGTGCGTGTCGACAGCGGCGAAATGCGCCTGGTTGATGCCCAGTTCCTCCGCCAGCTCCGGACGGAGCGTTCCGCGAAGGCTTCCCGCGCGGTCGAGCGGCGTAAAGATCTTTTTCGGAAGCCCCAGCGCCTCGATCGTCTGCCAGTCCCAGTCCTTCGTGGTGGGGTTATAGAGCATGGAGGTCGTCGCCTCGGTGTATTCCGACTTCTTTTCGCCCGTCAGGAAGTAGCCCAGAAGATCGGGCATAAACAGCAGCGTTTCCGCGTTTGCAAGCGCCGGGTCGTCCTGCAGCTTGCGGCGGTAGAGCTGATAGACGGTGTTGAAGTTCATCGTCGCGATGCCCGTGCGGGCAAAGAGCGTCGGAAAATCAACGGTCTTCCAGACGGCCTCCATATCCGCATCGACCGCGTATCGATACGAACGGGGATTGGAGAGCAGGTGGCCGTTCTTGTCGAGCAGGCCGTAGTCCACGCCCCAAGTGTCGATGCCGATGCAGTCAAGCTCCCCAACGTTCGCGTTTTTGAACGCCAGAAGGCCCTGCTTCAATTGGCTATACAGATACGGCAGATCCCAGTAGAACACACCGTTCATTTCGATATAGTTGTTCTCAAACCGGTGCAGCTCGCGCATCGTGATCTTCTCGCCGTCGAACTGGCCGAGAATGGCACGCCCGTTGCTTGCACCGAGATCAAACGCCAGTAAGTTGCGCATCATTTCACAACGCCTTTCTGGAGGATGATGTTGGCGTAGATCGCCGTTTCACCGCTTTGCAGAATACAATAGGCGTTCCGTGCTTCCTCATAGAACGCAAAACGTTCCACGCTGCCGAAGGCCGCGGCGCCGCGGCTGTCGTGCTTGGAAACGATCTGCTTGTAGGTGTCCCAGATGGGAACCTCCAGACCCTTGTCCTTGTCCGCGACCTGCATGATGAGCGCGGGATGCTCCACATACTCGTCGAGCGGAATGACCTGCAAGATCGCGTCCAGCAGCTCCGGCACGCCGTGTCCGTCGGCGCGGACGAGGACACAGTTGTTGGGCTTTGCCATCGATGCGCCGGGGAAATTGCCGTCGCCGATGCAGATGCGGTCGCCGTGTCCCATTTCACAAAGCACCTTCAAAAGCTCCGGAGACAGGATCGGGGGGATATTTTTCAGCATATTTTTAGCTCCTTTCCCAAAAACCGGGCAGACAAGCGCCTGCCCGGTGGATAAACTCAGCGGATATTCTTGTACATCGGGCCGTAGGCGGCGCAGGCGCGGTAGTCCTGGCCTTCCTTGT
>OLGE01000480.1_pt1 | contig 48007 bp, 52 predicted proteins | sample 1605151 | NCBI WGS metagenome assembly OLGE01 (sample SAMEA3888912, study PRJEB22519) | human gut metagenome | biome: human gut; feature: human-associated habitat; material: faeces | place: Denmark | collected 2010
ATGCGCTTTCATGCCGACGCTCTGCGTCGGCTAAGCATCCATGTTTGATGACGTGGCAAAGGATGCATGAGATTTCTTAAATGATGATCGGATAAAGAGAGAGTATGAAGTCTATCTTCTCCCGCTTCGCGGGTCCTTCCCCTTCTTCAAGGGGAAACGAGAGTGATTCTTAAAGCCCAAAGAGGCGGCAGTGATTTAACGTTCAAAGGAAACGTAAGTGTGCCAAAAGAAAAAGCCCCTGCCCGGAAAGGGCAGAGGCTGGAATGAAAAAGAAAATCCCCTAGGCAAAGCCTAGGGGATTGGAAATCAGAATGGGATATCAGAAGAAGTAGCTTCTGCATGCGCCGGAGCAGATGCTTCATTGTCTTTCGGCTTCGCTTTGCCGCTCACCGAAAAGTCAGTGACTACGATGGAGACATTTTCGTAGGTAACATCGCCCTTCGTATTCTTGCGAACGGTGAGCTTGCCGGTAACGGTCAAGCGCGTGCCTTTTTCAATCAGCGGGCTTCCGTCCTTGCATTTAGCAAGGATACGTTTTACCATGCCGCCCAGGGCGACGCAGTGGAAGAATTCACTGGTATAGTGAGCTTCTTCCTTCTCGGTCTTTGGATGATAGACCTGATGACCGATGTCGAAATGGACTCCGGTCTTGTCACCTGCGTATACGAATGTATTTACCTTTGCTACATATCCTTCTACGTTTACATTGTTAATCATGATGGTCTCCTTTTTTCGGGGTATCCCCGACTGCGGATTCTCTTTGGAATCCTTTTTGAATTTGATGCGCTTTCATGCCGACGCTCTGCGTCGGCTAAGCATCCATGTTTGATGACGTGGCAATGGATGAATGAGCTTTCTCAAATGATGATCGGGCAAAGAGAGAGGATGAAATCTATCCTCTCCCGCTCCGCGGGTCCTTCCCCTTCTTCAAGGGGAAACGGCAATGATTTCATGCACAGAGGGAAACGGTTGTGTGCCAAAAGAAAAAGCCCCTGCCCGGAAAGGGCAGAGGCTGGAATGAAAAAGAAAATCCCCTAGGCAAAGCCTAGGGGATTGGAAATCAGAATGGGATATCAGAAGAAGTAGCTTCTGCATGCGCCGGAGCAGATGCTTCATTGTCTTTCGGCTTCGCTTTGCCGCTCACCGAAAAGTCAGTGACTACGATGGAGACATTTTCGTAGGTGACATCGCCCTTCGTATTCTTGCGAACGGTGAGCTTGCCGGTAACGGTGAGTCTCGTGCCTTTTTCAATCAGCGGGCTTCCGTCCTTGCATTTGGCAAGGATACGTTTTACCATGCCGCCCAAGGCAACGCAGTGGAAAAATTCACTGGTATAGTGAGCTTCTTCCTTCTCGGTCTTTGGATGGTAGACCTGATGGCCGATGTCGAAATGGACCCCGGACTTGTCACCTGCGTATACGAACGTATTTACTTTTGCTACATATCCTTCGACTGCTACATTGTTGATCATGATGATGTTCTCCTTTTCTCGGGGTATCCCCGACTGTGGATTCTCTTTGGAATCCTTTTTTGAATTTGATGCGATTTCATGCCGACGCTCTGCGTCGGCTAAGCATTCATGTTTGATGACGTGGCAACGGATGAATGAGATTTCATTTGTAAGAATCGATCAAAGCAAAAGTATGAAATCTATCCTCTCCCGCTTTGCGGGTCCTTCCCCTTCTCCAAGGGAAAACGCGAGTGCGCCAAAAGAAAAAGCCCCTGCCCCGAAGGGCAGAGGCTGGGAATGAAAAAGAAGACCTATTTTTTTCTCAGACAACGGAAATCAAGATCGCTTCCGTTCAGAATCAGAAGAGGGGAAGGATTGACGGCATCTCCTTTGTGATAGCCGCCGACCCAATATTCAACATGAATTTCATCGGAAACGGTCATTCCGATGGGGTCGCCTGCTTCTACTTTGTCTTTCTTATACTTGCCGGTATTGAGCCCGGAAATTACCAAGGTATCGTTTTGCACGGGGTCTGTGATGAGAACGATGTCTCGAATCGGAACTGTACCTGTTGTATTTTTGCCTTCGATGGAAATGACTTTCATGTTTCCGGCAATCGGCGCATGAAGGAGTGTGCCTTCAGAATAGGCGATGTCCATGCCCGTATGTTTGAACTGCCCGTGAACCTCACCGAAGGGTGAGGTAACAACGCCCGTGACGTCTGTGAGCGGGGCGCTGTCCTTATCAGCGGCATGCCCGTTACCCGGTACAAGTAGTACTGCAGTTGCAAAAGTGATGATAGCGAGTTTTTTCATGTTCATAATTGGCCTCCTGTGTTTTACTTTTTGAGTGTAATGGTGAATTTCTGCCCTGGCTGAATTTCTCCGGCGTCTTGGACATTGTATTTTCGAAGTGTTTCCCAGACGACTTCGTTGATGTTGTCGTTCGGGGTGGCTGCCTCGGCTACGCTTTGGTAGAGGGTACCGCCCGAGGGGATTTCGATTTCCACTTCGTAGGTCTCTTCAGGACCCATGCCGTTGATGGCAACATAGCCGAGAGCGGCAATGACGGCTATGATGCTGATTGAAACGGCTATTGATTTAAGCATTTTTAACATGGTAGCCTCCTTTGGAAAATTCATGCAGATGATTTTTTTATCTGATGTTTTGTAGAGGCGACGCTGTGCGTCGCCTGCTCTTATCATTGTGGGATTAGATGGAAAAGCCAAAGGCGGGATCTTCTTTCCATTCTATCCAGTCATTGTTGATCCTTTCTTCCCAATGCTGGCGTTCTGCTTCTTCGATGTTTTTATCGTAAAGAACTTGCTGCTGATGGTCTGAAAAAAGTTCTTTCACGGTTTGTTCAAGGGCAACTTTGAATGCATGAGTCAAGTCCATAATGGCGACCTCCTATGAGAATAAATAAAGAAAAGATGCTCTTTCATGCCGACGCTCTGCGTCGGCTACTGGTCCTTCCCTTTCCCACGGGACGGCTTAGTCCTATTTAGTCCTATTTAGTCTAAATTGGATTAAATAGGACTAAATAGGGCTTTCCATCTTCACTGCGGGAATGGCGAGGCCCCACAAAAAGAGCCCCTCTGGAAGAGAGGGGCTCAGGGCTAATCGTCCATGAACGCAGGTTGAGCGACACTTTGAATCTGGTCCAGCGGGTATACGGAGATATTTCGCGCGACCAGTATAAGTGTCTACAACCCACGTAATCGCGGTGTCAGTGGCATAATGGGCAAAGCCGGAAGGGAGCGCCATGATGCAGCGGGGGGTGTTGAGAAGCCGGTAAATATACTTACGCCGGTTCGCCAGCGCGTGAAAACTCCCATGAAGAATCAAGTGCTCTCCCCGCACCAGACGCCGCCATTCGCCCATGGACATGTCGTGTCGCGCATGAACGACACAGTCGGAAATATATGCGCCACCGTCGTAAATATCCATGGCGAAAAACTGAAGGGTAAGTTTGATAACCCGACGATCGCGGGTTAACAGGTAAAGCCGTTCTACGTCATGCGAATCGCTGACGAGAACGGTAGAAACAACATCGCCAACAAAGTCAATAAGACTAGACATGATAGACCTCCTGAAGGGAACCAAAAAGAAAAAAGATGCTCTTTCATGCCGCCGCCCGCGGCGGCTGCGAGTCCTTTCCTTTCGTTTTCTACGGGATGGCTTAGTCCTAATTAGTCCTAATTAGTCTAAATTGGATTAAATAGGACTAAGTAAGACCGACTTAGATTCTTTCTTATGCCATTTCTGGCCCGAAGTAAGACTTTTTCTCAATCTCCATGGCTGTAGAAATTGCCGTTCTAACTTTGAGCCAGTCATAGTTGCTCATGACCGGGTATTTGAACTGCCACTTGAAGATTCCGTTGTGAAGGACTCCTGCCATCTTGGCGTCTGTATGGATCAGAGCATTATCTTCTTTTGAGGTAATAGCTCTGACTTTGAATTTTGTCAGAATGGTTTCGTATTTTTCTTTTGCCCAGAGATACATGTTTTCTGCCAGGCTTTTTTCTTCGTTATGGTCTCGGTATCTGTATTTCAGGGAGATCTCTGTGTAGTAGGCAATGCATGCTTCCAATTCATCGAAAGCGTTGTACAGTTCCTCCGTTGCTTCTTTCACAACGATGAACAGGGGTTTTCTTTCAAGTTCTTTGAACGAAGTCTTGGAATCGTTATATTCGATATTTGGAAGTACGGTATACATGGTTGTTTCCTCCTTTGGAAAATTCATTTATTATTGATGCGCTTTCATGCCGACGCTCTGCGTCGGCTGTATTGGATAGTTTAGATCAGCGAAAAAAAGCCTCCTGGCATAGCCAGAAGGCAGCGTTCCTTTATAGAAACCAGATGGTGTTGTAATGACCTTCGCATGTGACTTGCTGGCGAGAGGATCTCATATTGGCTTTTTCTGTTTTATCATCATTCCTATTTAGTCTTAATTGGTCTAAATAGGACTAAATAGGAATAAATAAGACTTTGCTGGTCGTGCTTCGTTTTTACTATAAAAAAAGGGGAAGGCGTTCATGCCTTCCCCCTGGAAAATTCTGACTATATTTCTGCGCGTATTTTTTCCAATAAAACGCCTAGGCGATTTAGGCCTCGCCCATGGGTGCGGCCCCAATAAGTATCGCCCCATGTGTTATCTTCTACAATGGGGCCTTCAATGGCTTTGAGGCGTTTTCGAAGCGTGGGAACGTTGAATTTCTGCCTCAAATAGGTCTCCATGATCTTTTCTTTCACGGACTCCCAATCCGGACGGAGGGGAATACGCCGCCCCATGCGCTTTGCTTCCTGGGGCGAAAGTTCGGAGAACGCTTTGCGTTCTTCGTAAGTCATTACCTTGGCTGCCTGAAAGGCAGCTTCTACGCTTCTATAAGTGATGGAGGGATATTCCATATCCCTTAATCTATAGGAATAAAAATTAGATAAAAACCAGTACTCGCCTCTGAAATACATTGGGATCCTTCCTTTCTTAACTTACGGGAAAATGAATGATATGCTTTCATGCCTGCACTTGGTGCAGGCTATTTTCAGACTTTTTTCTTTGGTATTGGGTCAGTCAAAAACCCCCACGGGTTCCGCGGGGGTTTTGATGCGATTTCTTATGTTCATTGAAATGTTTTTCTGAGGTTCATTTTTTCTATCCTATTTAGCCTAAATCAGACCAACTAAGGAGTAAAATCGTGTGAAATCAAAAAAATCATTCTTTTGTTGAGTTCTCATATTGTATGGAATGCCACCAGCGGCCCTTTGTATCAAAACATTCGGCGATAACAGGTGTTTTTCCCTTTTCCCTCTTTTGTTAGTTCGCCGGTAGTGACCATTTTACGAAGAGCGCCTTCTACAGAGCTAAGACTTAATGCTGGGCATAGATCATGAATTTCTTGCTTGGTGAATCTTCCAATCTTTTGCTGACAAGCCATCTTCACGATTTCAAGAGCAGATCGTTTTCTTTCTATCAGGGTCATCCGATCGTCTAAATCCTTATATGCGGACAGAATGGTTCCCAAGAGATATTTCATAAAAGGAATCACATCTTCTTTTCCTTCGTACCAGCCTTCTTGGGAGTCTCGAAGTGATTCGTAATATAAATTTTTATGAGCTGCAATTTTAGCCTCCAATGAGATGTATTTCCCTACAAAGAATCCATTTTGATACAATAGCAAAGTTGTCAGCAAACGGCTCATACGGCCATTCCCATCATTAAATGGATGAATGCAAAGAAAGTCATGAATAAAAATCGGGATAATCAGGAGCGAATCTGCTATGTAGTTTCCGATTGCCAAATTATAAGTGGCACATAAAGCGTCAAGTGCATCTGGCGTTTCATAAGGGGCGAGCGGGGTAAAAAGCGTGATGGTTTGTCCGTTTGGGTAGGTTGCACTGATGTAATTTTGCACCGTTTTTGTACGTCCGGCTGCCGGGTTATTCATGTGAGTATATAAGATCTTATGTAGTTGAAGAATATAATTTCTGGTAATTGGAATGGCATCATAATTTTCATGAATTAACGATAGAACATCGCGATAACCGGCAATTTCTTGTTCATTACGGTTTCTGGGCGTCGTTTTTTCTAATGCCAGTTGCCGGAGACGGGTACTTGTTGTCATGATTCCTTCGATGGCGTTGGAGGCTTCTGTGCTTTGAATTTTTGCAATCTCAACCAATTTTTCCATTTTAGCAGGCTGTTGCTTAAAAAATAATTCCTGCTTTCCGGCTTCTTTGTAAATGGCTGCAATCAGTCCTAGTAAATCAGTATCCCATTTTCGGTTACGCAGCCATGCATAATTAAATGTTCTCATTCTCGTATCTGCACCTTCTTTCTCTTAAATTATAGCAGAAATTAAGAGAATAGCAATTTTAGCATACTCTTTGGTGGAAAAATGTCACAAAAATGCCCCCTGGCGTGACCAGAGGGCTTAGACTGTATGAGTTTATACATATTGAACTTGGTTAATATAAACATATTCATCATCTGTTTGGGAAATCGCTTCGGCTTTTTTAATCAACTTTCTAAGTGACATTTGACCAAAAATTTTTGTCAGTCTTTCCTTTAAGACTTGGCGCGTTATATATTCGGTTTCGCCAAATTTAGCGTTCCACTTCTGGTATAAAGGGTTAGACTGTTCAAGGTAGCTCACAACGATGATTTCGTCATCGTAATATTTCTTATCTCGGTCGTTTGTGACAAAATACTCGTTACCGAGCTCTTCTGCGATGTAGTATATCTCGCAGTTAGGGGCGAACTTTTCGAGGATAGTTTCCCATGTTCCGTTGATATCAGTCCATGCAGACTCATATTGTACCTGAAAATAATAAATTCCTGGTTCGTCTTGACGGGCTGTTATTTCTTCATCCATGAACAAGATCACTCCTCGACAAGCCAGAAGTTTATAAGAGAAACCGGCTCCTACAACAATATTCCCGAGCCAATTTACGCCGAAATCATTTTTGACGTAATTTCTGCTTGTCCATTCCTTAATTTTCCGGTGAATACTTTCAATTTCTGCTTTTGGTCCTTCAATGGTCATGCTTGTGTTGCACCAGTTTGGCATTTTGGTTTCCTCCCTTAGATAATTGATCTGTAATTTACTCCTACTTAGTCCTATTTAGTCCTACTCAGTTCAAATAAGACTAAGTAGGACCACGTTCGCTTTCTTTGTTGGAGCCGAAAACAGTATTAGTAGTTATTTTATTCATGATTCATCAGTTAAAATCTGTTCCTCTATGCATACAAATTAACTGCCCATAATGTTCTGTTGCATTCCATACATTGTAATAATCCCCATCTGCATCTTCAAATTCCTCGATGTCTGAGCAGATATCTTCCATAGTTGGAAGATAGATATCGATTGCAGTATCCAAGCCTGCATCTAAAATTTCCTTCCTTTTTGCTTTTAATTCAGCAAGCTGAAAGAGTAAATTTTCTTTTCCTTTTTTCGTGAGCTTTATCATTTCTTTTTCCTTTCTCAATCGTTGAAGGCAACAAAGGTTTCTTGCTACTTAGTCCTATTTAGTCCAAATAAGACTAAGTAGGACTATTCTTCCTTTCTTATTAAAAACCCTTTGACGGTGTATGCGTAGGTATCTGAAAGATAATCACTGATTGCATCAGGAATGACATTCATAGGAATTTCCACTTCATTTGGGAGATTCGGTTTGCAGCCATATTCTTCAATGTCTGATTCATCTATATCCCATTCAATATCTGTTACGGTAATGTGGGTGCTTTTTATCTTTGGCATTTGTAATTCCTCCTTGTACATCAAAAATTTAAATTGCCTAATTTAGCCCGCCCATGGGCGGGCTGCTGTTTTGGTGTTGGGATCAGGCAATCCCCACGGTTTTCCGCGGGGTTGGTGCTTTCTTTGGGGGAATGACGCATGTGCCGGTTGTTTTATTCATTGAGCTGTAAAAATTTCACACAAAAAGCCTTCTGGCGTAGCCAGAGGGCTTTTGCATATGAAGTCATGGGACTTATGATAGTTTAATAACCTTCCGGATGTTTTTGCTGATTGTAGCTTTTCCAGTCAAATTCATCAATAAATTTTTCCAGATTTTCTGCGGTAATCTGCTTACCGGAGATCGGGAACGTATCGATCATGCTTTCCTGGCTGTCATGTTCATCGGTTTCCCAAATACCCACTTCCGGTCCTGTGTCTGGCGTGTATCTATAGTCAAGCATGTACCAGTTACCTTCATGGCGATTATTTGGATTGTACAGGATGAAAACTTTGGCTCGATAGCCATGTTTCATGCAGTTACACATTCCAGCCGTGAATGGCATTTCTTTCTTATATGGTCTGATTTCGATAGCGACTTCGTGCTGCATAGCTTCTCCTTGTATGTTTTCAATACTAGATTATCCCATTTTCTTTTCTTTCTTTTTCGTGGTGTTTTGCCTGAATCCAAGCATATAAACTTAGCAGGTAGGCAGGCAGGAAAATGAGTAATGTACATATCAAGTAAACTTGCCAAAAATCTTCTTCTCCCATTACACGCCATGTGAGATAAAGATGGAAAAGAGCGAAAATGATACAGAGCCTGCCAAAAAAGGCTTTCCATAAATCCAGTTCCCAGTGTTCTTTCATGGATTTTTATCCTTCCTGTTTAATTTAGACCGTATAAGACGAAATTACCTTAATCCTGCTACAAATTTCCTAATGATATTTTACATGATGATTTCTATGGATTCAATTTTCATTTTATCTTGATTGCTTTTTTTCGATAATCAGGTTTTCTTCTTCTTCTCCTGTTTCTGAATTCAGAATTTTATAGGTCTTTATGGTAAAATGCTTGCATTGAATATAGTCTTTGATTGTTTTGCTTACATTCTTTTTGATAATTATTGCTTTTGTTTCTCCGGTTTCTAGTGAGATGAGTTTTTCGTTAAGGTCTTTTAGTTCTTTTTCAGGAATGTTTCGAATCAGCCTGGTTTCTTCTTTTTTCTGATACTGTGGAGTATCTGGTACAAATCCGTTATATTGGAGAGAATAAAGTAGAATCATTATTCCCGGGAATATTAAGAAGACCCATGGTGGGGATTTTTTGTTCATGATACACTTCCCTTTCATCGTAAATCACTTGCAATGTATGTATTACAGGAATACTTCATGTTTGATTTAAAGTTGTAGTAATAAAAAATTCTAGCTATTTAGTCCTATTTAGTCCAAATAGGACTAAATTCAAAAATAAGACTTTTCCCAGGCATGCTGCAGCGTGATTCTTTTACCGTATTCGCGGATGTAACATTGAATCTCTTCTGCATATTTTCTGCAGTAGGTTTCAAAGGTTTCGTCATCCTGATAAAACTTATCTGCTTCGTTTTTTCCGTAATCTTCGAGTACGTTGTTATGGACGTACTCTTCTACATCGATGCAGTAGCAGATGTGACCACCAAACCATACTTTAGGATCTGCCCAGTTGTTTGGGGCAAGAATGTAGGCTTTTTTGATGAAGTAAGCGCCTTTGCTGGCTTCTTTCCATCTTTTGAATGGATCCTGGACGAGCATCTGATAGGTGCGTTTTAGATTTTTAAGGTTCATGAAACCTCCTTTCTTAGTCCTAATTGGTCTTATTTAGACCAATTAGGACTAAAGTAGATCAATTAGGATTAAAGAGAAATCACTTAGATTAAATCGCTTCTTTTGCAGGCTTTTCCCAAATGGTTTTTCTGCCGTATTCGATTTTCAGAATATCTTCTGTATGGATGTCATCCATGGGAATTTCAATTCTTCTGCTGTAGTTTTTTCTTACTTGCAGATCTTTGCATGTAAAGTCACTGATACCATAGGTGCTCGGTTCAAATGCCACATAGGGAGATGCCAGCTGACGTGGGTCTACTTTCATTGTCATGATTTTTCCTTCAATATCAATGTTATCCCTTTCGGATCGCCAGTTTCTGTTTTTGTTCGCTCCCATCACAGTGATTTTGATCTTTCTCGGGGGTTCTTTGTTTTTGAAAAAGGCATGATAGGCCTGACACATGCTTCTTGTCAGTTTTTCATCTTCCGTAGGAAGATAGGTTTTTGAAAGGCTATAGACTGCTTTTGCACGTTTTAAATAGTTCATAAATTGATCATACATCTTGGTAAAGACATGGGGCGTTTCTTTTTCGCATGAAGTGAGTGCTTTTTCAATAAATTCTCGCATCGCCTCTTCCGTTTGACCTTTTGCAATAAAGTCAATGAGAATCCGGTAAGATTCGGTGGAGTCTCTTGCGAGCATGCTTTCGATGGGCTGCAGATAAATTTTCTCTGTTTTGATTTGCTCATAGAACATTTCAAGAAGGGATACTTCGTTTTCTCCTCGTAAGTATGCCTTTTTGGCTGCATCGGTATAGTAATCGGATGCATTTTCATCGAGGGTTACTTTATCCTGGTATTTTGCGAGAAAGATTGATGGAAAGACTTTTTCAAAGACTTCATCAAATTTCGTCCTAGCGCCTTCACTTTCATAAAAGCCCATAGCTGTTTCTTTGACCAGTTCTTCTTTCGGAATGGTGAAGTCTCGATTAAGAAAACCATCAAATACACAAATTTCTGCTGTTGGACTATAAACAGCATTATAAGCAAAGTGGCCGGTTGCATTCAGACTTGTGCGCAGCCAGTAGGTAGATATATTGTAGATATAGTCTAACCCCTCTGACGGGATTTTGACGTAGATTAGTTTGCCGTCGTTATACCGATCTTTCACAGTCAGTGTATGTTTGTTGCTTTTCAGCCATTCCATGCAGATTTGTGCAAATTCTGCGCTATCGGTTTTTTCGATTGGTTCGATAATCATTTGATTCTCCTTATTTAAATTGACTTATTTAAATTTCATAGAAGGTACCATTCGTTGTGTCTGGGTTCAAAATCTTCTAGGCTGTTCTTGCCAATCCACCAAATCTAGGACAGATACCAATGTGTCCATATTCTGACAGTTCGGGAGCATTAAAGTTATGGACATAGACAAATGGGCATTGATCTTTCAAATCTTCTCTATCATATTCCCATTCCTCTTCATGAGACGATACATATAACAGGGATAGACAATCGCCAAATTCCATGTGATTCAAGATGCAGGCATAAACGATTGCTCCAGTATCTTCTTGAAATTTTTTGACTAATTCTTTTTCTTTATCATTCAGCCAATAGAGAAATCCCCCGTATTCGGATTTGTTGATGATTCCTTCTTTAAATTCGCTAATTGCGTTGGAGATGATATGAAGTGCTTCCATTCTTTTCACTGCTTCTTGCATCATTTTTTCTTCTTTGCTGACTTCTTTCATTTTTATGCCTCCTATTTTTTATGTTCTTCGCTAAAGGGAAGTACAAGATCAACATAATGCATCCTGTGGCTGATAGTTTATTGTTCCATAGCCAGTGAACTTTCGATTTTGTTATCGGTGGACAAATGTTCTTTCATGATGGATTTGTCATCGCTCAATTTATTTCCTTCTTTTTTGGCGTGTTTTCTTTCGCTTTTCCGAACATGCCGAGTGCCGAACATAGAGGACATATCCGAAATAATAATATGATCGTCAAAGAAACTCATGGGATTCCTCCTTTTCATAATAGCCATAAATGGCTCATGATGGCTGCTGCGTTGGCTCCGGTTTTTCGGTCACTGGCCGTGGTGGAAATGAAGTAACATTTTCGCGGTTGCCCTTCCCGGTATATCCGGCAGTGCTTTCTGCCTTTTTTTACGATAAAGCCAATGCATTTCAGCTGACTGATGGTGGCTGCATTTATCTTTTTGTAGCTCTTCAATATGATTTTGAGCTGCTTTTTTATATCTTGTGTGTTTGTATGGATTTTTTTGTTGATGATCGGCATGTGCCTCCTTTCTTTCCATATTTTTCTTTTCTATCTATGATTTTTCAGCTCCTTTCCGAGAAAAAATTACATGAAAAAAAGCACGGCTTCAGCCGTGCTAAAAGTTTTATATGTATATCATGAATCCATAAAAAAACAGGCAGAATATTCTGCCTGTCATTAGTTGGTTTCTTTCTCTGGTTTTGTAATCAGATATCGGTCCAAGGCTTGTCTCACGACCCAGGATCTTTTTTTCTTGATCTTATCACAATATTTATCTAGCAGGGATAGATCATTCTGACTCATGGATATAGATATATTTTTATCGATGGGATGTGGATTTATGCTTCGTTTTGGCATAGGATCTCCTTTCTATGACCTTCTTTTATGTATATATTATGAATTTCAGTCACTTTTTGCAATACTTTTTATTATTTTCCCAGATGAGAAATTTCTCTTCAAGGATCTTTTCCCTTAATTCTTATACTTAGAAAGGATACTTTCTAAGTATATTGCTCTTTCTATCTCTATTGTTCTTTCTATCTCTATTGCTCTTTCTATTTCTATTCTTTCTCTATCTCTATTCTCTTTCTATTTATTTAGACTTTTTCTATCTATTTAGACTCTTTCTTTGATTCTCTTTCTTCTTTCTAGTCTCTTGTCTGTATTTCAATTCCTTCTGAATCTGCAGGTCATGCATCAGGGATGTTTTTTGTGGGTTAATCCTTTTATTGTCTATTTTCGCGGATCGCTTCACGCCCGCCGCCAGGCGCAGGGATGTCCCTCCTTTTCTTACTCTATATCTTCGCTTAGGTGAGGTTATTTCCTCTTTTAAGTGATTTTATTTTCTCTCTAAAGTGAGCTAAATTTCTCACTATTTTTCTGTGCTATAATAAAATTATGGATTTCGCGTGTTCGGATTTGAGGTGTTGTTATGCAGATAGTATTTGCTTTGGATCACAAAGAAGATGAGGGGTATGCGGAATGGCTCAATCGCAAAGTACAAAAGGAAGGTTTTTCTCTGTCTGTGCCTGAACTTACGGCTTTGCTTGCCATTTCCCCCTACTCTCTTCGTTCGTATTTCAACCGGGATGTGCCATATATCAAAAACAGCGGCAGGGTCTGCTATTGCCAGTCAAAAGTGGATGAGTGGCTGATGAAGCATGCTGTTTTTACGATGGCCACCCGGACGCTCAATTTGCTGGATTTCGTTTCTATGGCAGAAATCGAAAAGGCAGAGCAGGAAACGGGAGAACGTTTCGGGATGCTTATGGAACGGGATCTGGATGGTCGGCAGCACTGGAAGCGGATGCCGGGATATATGGCTCCTAAGCTGCTTTCGGCACTGGGGCTTCCCTCTTTGTCTTTGACGTATTATCACCGGAAAGAGTCGGCTCCTGTTTCCGTAAAGCCGTTTCCCTTTCTGGGGAAAAAACTGGTGCATCCTAAATCGGTGAATGCGGTGGATGCGCCTGTATCGCGGCGTCATCCGGAACAGATCTATCGGGAAGCTTATATGATGGGTTATTGTAAAATTTCCATCGGAAAGCGGAAGACCATCTGGGTACCGGTTAGGCAAAAAGCGCCGTTTGTTCCTTGGACCATCCCGATAGAGACAAAGAAGATCGGGGAATACGTGTTGCCTTCCCTCACCCCTTCAGATTTTATGGAATCCGGTGACGAATTCCCGCCTGTGATCAAATCCCGGGGAAAGGCGAAGGAAATGAAAAGATAATCAAAAAAGCATCCATCATTTGGTGGATGCTTTTTTGATGGGCAAAAGGATGAAATGGGCAGGGGTCTATCTATCTCGCTGCTTCCAGGCTCTTCTCTAAGGGGTGTTTGCAAAAACAGGGAAGAGCAAATACAGGCCCTTTTATTTGTAGTATCTGGCTTTTAAGAACGCCTGCCGTTCTTTCAGCCTTTCTTCCATTCGGCTGCCGAGCCGGTTATGGGTGATGCCTCTTTCGATGCGCTGGGTCCTTGTGTTTTCTTTGAGCCATTTCACAAATTCTCTCCAGTCTTTATCGAGGTGTGGCGGGAAGCGGCTTTCGTCTTTGGAAAGGATCAGAATGTCGATGATATCTTTGGGTGAAATTTTGGTCGTTACCCGGCATTCCTGTGACGGCATCCATTCTTTGCATGTTTTTTCCAGCTCTTTTGGATCTTTGGTGGCTGCAATGATCAATAGGGGTTCTTTTTCCCCCATCTCGGATCGCAGCCATTTTTTCCAACTGTCGGGACTTCCTGCCCATAATTCCGGGCGGGGTACTTTTCCCCGTTTGGCAGCCAGATTTTTTCTTATGATCCATTGGATCTTTTTTACTTTTTGGGCATGCCATTCGATTTTCTCCAGCTTTTTTCTCTCATTGTACTTGGCATAGCCGTTTAACCAGCGATAGAGAGAGACCTTTTTTTCTTCCGGAAGGAAAAAAGGAAGCAGATTTTCCAGTTTTCCCTTCTGAACTTTTAAAAGAAACTCGCTGTCTATATATAAAATATTCATCTAAAGGGGTCCTCCCTTCCATTTGCGATTATCGGTCAATTCTATTTCCCTTCCACGGTATTTTCGGGTTTTTTCCAGTGGCTGTTCTTCTTTTTTCCTTATTTTGCCAATTTTTTCGAATAACTTTTAATAGAAATATTGAAGCTCTGATATTTTTATTATATAATGTTTGCAGAAATCTGTTTGTGCTTTGCGGGCCGGGTCAAATTTTTCTTTGGCCTGCTGTTCTAAAAGTATTTTGCTTAATCGAGATGTTTTTTTTGAAGAAAATTTGGATATTTTTCTTGCTATGTCTGTTTCTTTCTCCAGTTATGGCCGATGCCGCACCGATCACTTCGCCTTTTGGATGGCGCACCCATCCGATTACAGGCGAGTGGAAATTTCATTCCGGCGTGGATATCGGGTATGACTACGGGACGGATATTACAGCCATGCTGCCCGGAACGGTGGTGTATGCCGCTCCATGGGACGGTTATGGGAATTGTGTGATCCTTGAGCATGAGAATGGTGATCATACGCTCTATGGGCATTGCTCCGAGATCTACGTTTCCTACGGGCAGTATGTCAATAAAGGGGATGTCATTGCTGCTGTGGGTTCTACGGGAAATTCGACGGGTCCTCATCTCCATCTGGAATGGTGGCACAATGGGGAATACGCCGATCCGTTGGGACTTTGGCAGCTGTGATGCTTATATATTTTTGTGTTAGGAGGAATTGGATTGGATACCGTTCTCATATTGGGAAATGGTACCTGCTTTCTTTCTCGTCTTTCCGCAGGGGCAAAGAGTATCTCTGTGCTTGATTCGTTTTCCGGATCTTGCGCTCCGCTGGCGAAATCTCTGGAAAGTGTTGACAGTGCTGTTTCCTTTTTGCAATCTCTGTTTGATCCGGAACGGGTCAAGGCGGATCGTTTTTTCGTGATCTTTGCTCCCGGAAGCGGGATCGCTTATAAAACATGGCAGACGGCTCTTGCTTCGGTGAAAGATGTATCGGATAAAACATCGGCAGAACGAGAGGACCGCGTGCTTGCTCATCTGATGGAGAATCTTCCGGATGGGCTGACTGAGCTTTATGATCGGTATACGCCTTCTCTGGTTTCGTGCTATGAAGATGATACAGCAGTGCTTTCTGCCTGCTACATCCCCACGGTTTTCCTTGAAAATCTCAAAGGCGCTTGTGAGTCTTTGGGAATTTCACTTTTCAAAGTGAGTGATGTGACTTCTTCTTTGAAGAACATCATAGACACGGAATACGGAGAGGTTTTTGTCCGTGTTCCCGGCATGACGGCGGTGTTCAATGAATTTGGCACGATGAGCTGGATCATGCCCGAGGAGCCTTCGGATGAAATGGTCTCTTTGTTTGCGTCTCTGACGGAAAAGTTTTTCCCGCTGGAAAACACAATGCATCACAGCGAATGGACAGACCTTGATCATATTTCCCAATTTTTAACCGTGGATATTACATCCAAAGACGGGCTTCCTTTGGGGGAAGCCGTGATTGCGGCCGGATGCACGGTCCCTGCGTCTCTTATCAAGCAGGGAAAGAAAGCGGCAGGCGATGCGGAAATCATGGAAGAAGGAGGCGACAAAGAGAGTGTTATCGGTCAATTACGGAAACTTTTTAAGAAAAAGTGAGAGTGAAAAGGCACGGTATGAGTTTAACCGACCTGTCCTTTCTTTTGGCATCACTTGTGTCACTCTGTTTTGTGTCGGCGTTGCAGCGTCTTCGGCTTCGCTGTATGCATTTTCTCTCTTTTCTTCTCCTTCTCCTACTTTTTCGCAGGACTCTTTCCAGTCGGCGCAGGCGCTCAATACGAATTTGTCCAAAAGTATTGCCACCATGAAAAATGCCAGACCGGATGGGATCCATACAGTGGATGTCATTTCTAAAATTATTGAAATGAAACCTTCTGATGTGATGATCGACAGCATGAAGATCGCTCCTGGTCATTATACCATTAAGGGCTTTACTTCTGCGCAGGAATCCGCCGATGTCTTTGCTTCTGCCTTGGATTTCGGCAAGGAGTACCAAAGTGCGGTGACTTCCATGACGCAGGAAAAAGGAACGAATGTATTTACCATCGACGTTACGATGAAGGCCAAGCCGCAGGCAAAGGCTCCCGCTAAGCCGAAGGGAGGGAAATAGGATGTTTCAGGCATTTATGGCAGACACCTCTCATTTTAAAAGCAGGCTGGTCCTCTGTGTTTTCCTTTCGGTTCTTTCTTTGGGCGCTTCTTTCTATTTGTTTTCCATGTCAAAGAATCAAATGATTGCCAATAATCAGAAGGAAGCGGAATATCAGGCGCAGGCAAGCTGGCTTTCCAAGTTCGATTACCGGGAGGCAAATCATTTGTATCAGATGGTGCTGAAACCTGCTCTTTTGAAAGACTTGGACAGTGTACAGGCCGATCAGATCTCTATTCTGAAGAAGCATCATTTACAGATCCTTTCGGTGAAGAATGCAGCGCTTTCAGATAAGCCGGACAAAAAAATTCCGCTGAAGTATAGAAAATCGACCGTGGTTCTGTCCGGTTCCTGGACAGATATCATGGCTGCGCTTCAGGAATTTGAAACCAAGCATCTGGTGGTTATCACCAATTCTTCTTTCTCTTCGAATGATCCGAATGTGCCGGGGATGAAAGTGACCCTCGACTATCACATTTACTTTAAATAAGGAGGCGGCTCTCGTGAAAAAAATCAATGTCTCTTTGAGACTAAGCGCGTATGCAGCTTCCCTGTTTCTTTCTGTTGTTTTGGTGGGCGGCTATGCTGCGGTCTCCACTCCCCCGACGGCTTCGGTTCCCGAAATTCCGGTCATTCATATGGATGCCATTTCCGCGGCCCCTTCTTTGAAAGAAGGGGCCGCGGAGGCCGTAAACGATGCCAAGGACGCTACGGATGACGATCTTCCGGAGGTCTCCAATCCGTTTTCTGCGATCCCCAAGGCGGGGGCGAATGTGGCAAAACTGGGAATGGGTCCGGGAATGGCACCTCCAACGCCGCCTTCGGTTCCTTCGATGCCCGGAAGCTCCAATCGCCCTGACATTCCGATCGGAAATGTTGGTTCGAATTATTCTCCCGCCAGCGAAAAGATGGAAGTGATCGGGGTGCTTCCCCCGGATGTGGTGATCCTTCGCCGCGGCGGCGAGACTGTGACAGCCAGGAGCGGCAGTGATACGGAATTGGGGCATATCGGCACGGTGACTTCCATCGGCTGTTATGTGGACGATACGTTTGTCATGCTGAAATAATGGAGGAACTTGTATGAAATGGAATAAACGCATGATGCCTGCTTTGGTGGCGGCATTGGTCTTGTCTTCTTCTACGGCTTTTGCCTTTTCCGTGGATTTCGCTCCGGGAACGCCGCTTGTTGATGCGCTGCGCGCGCTTGGCTACAAGAGCGGGAAGAATGTCATTATTAACGGCGAGCTGGAAGGTTCGATCTCCATGCATATGGATGATACGGATTTCGATACGGCGATGGGTGCGCTGGCAAGAAGCAACAATTTCTCGTATGAATACCTCAATGGAAATACGGGGACGGTTCTCATTGCGCCTTCCGATTCTATGCCGATCATTCAGACTTTCAAGCTGAAGCATATCGACCCGGCGACGGCGGCGAAGCAGATCGGCATGCTGACGGATGCCGAGAAGGTCGTGGCAGATCCTGAAAATCACACGCTGACGGTATCGGGGTCTTCTTCCTTGATGAACCAGGTGAAGAATGAGCTGAAAACCACGGATGTGGCGCAGCAGCAGGTCAATATCCGCGCCGCTGTCGTTGAGATTTCCAACACGAAGAACAAGAATCTGGGGCTTTCCTATCTCTCTGATCCTTGGAGCAAGGATACTTCAATCGGCGGATACAACGGATTCAAGTTTTCTGTGTCGGCTGCCCATGAAGAAGCTCTTTCCAAGGGCAAGGTTCTCGCCCGTCCGAATGTCACCGTCTTTGACGGGAAGAAAGCCTCCATTCTGATGGGCGATAAAGTGCCTGTCTTTACCTCTTCTTCCGATTCGACGGATTCCGATTCTTCTACGACGATGACGGTCGAATACAAAGATGTCGGCGTGAAGCTCGAGGTTCTCCCCCGCATTAACGATTTTGACAAAGAAACGATTACGCTGGTGATCAAACCAAGTGTTTCTACCATTTCGCAGTGGGTGGAAAGCGGGAATAACAAAGCGCCGCAGATCTCGGAACGAAGCGCGGAAACGACGGTCCGTGTCAAGAACGGGGAGACCATCCTGATCGGGGGACTGCTTAAAAATGAGGAGATCAAGTCCATCAAACAGATCCCGATCCTTTCGAAGATCCCGATCTTAGGCGAGCTTTTTAAGTCCAGGTCTACGGATAAAAAGGATACCGAGGTCGTGATTGCGATCACCCCGACGATTGTCTATGACCAGGATGGGCGTCCTCGTGTTGAAACCCAGACGACCACCAAATCGCTTCATGAGAAGCTGAATGAGCTGCGTTCCATGCGCACCGAAGAAATGGTCAATCCGCGAACTGACCTCGATGCCAAGGCGGAAATCGACTTTGAAAAAGCAGCTAAGGCAGCGAAAAAGGCGAAAGCCGCCAAGAGTGAAACCGCCGCGGAAGAAGGAAACGAGCCTGTGCCGGTCCCGGTTAAGCAGAAAGAGATCGTCAAGCCTTCCAAGGCAAAGGAAGAACCTCCGTCCAAGATCCTGGATGCGGTGAATGCAAAGATCAAAGCGGCCGAAAAGGAAAAGCAGGATGAAGGCGTTGTAACAACCATTGTTTCGTCCAAGGATGGTGAGGCTCATGGTTGAAGAATATACCGGTACTCTCGCTTCGGAACACATTCCTGCGAGTGTTCTTGCGATGCTCGATGATGCCATGATGGATAAACGGTTCATGATGCCTCTTTCTTTCGATGAAGCATCCGGAACTCTTTCTATCATTACTTCCCGTTTTGAGGGGAACTTTCTTGATTCGGAAATCATTCTTTCCGTCGTGCAAAAGAAGTTTCCGCAGGTCAAGCGGATTCATTTCCTCGCCTGCGAATACAACAACTTCTACACCGGATACATGGCGCATTACAATAAAAACTTTACGCCGACAGCAGCCGGGCAGCAGACGCGCGCCAAGGATGATGTGAAAGTCACCACCGAACAAACAAAAAAGAGTGAAGAGATCATCCAGCAGGGCATTTCTCTGGGGGCGAGCGATATCCATATCACGCCCAATCGCAACGGCGCGACGGTCATTTATCGCATCGATGGCAAACTTCGTGACAGCGGCATTACGCTTTCCCAGGAAGATGAGCTGATGATTTGCCGCATTTATAAAACAAATGCAAAAATCAACGTCAACAACCTGATCCCCCAGGATGGGCGCTTCACGTTTCTGGGGAAAAACATTCGTCTTTCTACCATGCCTTACGGCGGGGACGGGCAGAGGAACAAAGTGGTCCTTCGTATTCTCTCCGTCAGTGATACCATCCCGACGCTTTCCGATCTTGGCTTTTCTCCGGAAGAAACGCATATGATGGAATCTTTGATCCATAAGCCTTCAGGGATCATCCTCATCTGCGGGCCTACGGGGGAAGGCAAGACGACGACGCTCTATGCTCTCATCAATGAGCTGAATCTGACGAATGAGTACATCATTACTACGTTTGAGGATCCTGTCGAACGGTATATCGACGGGGTCGCACAGTCGCAGGTCCGGTATTCGGAAGATGAACGCACGAATTATACCTTCCAGCGCGGGCTTCGCTCCTCCCTCCGTCAGGATCCGGATATCATGCTGGTCGGCGAAACACGAGATGCGGAAACCGCATTGACGGCTGTGCAGGCATCCCAGACCGGGCATCTCATTTTTACCACTTTGCATGTCCGGAATTCGATTTCCGTCTTCCGAAGACTGCAGGATATCGGGGTGAATGTCAGCGGCTTTGCCGAACAGATCGCCGGGATCGCCTCGCAACGACTTTTGTCTACCCTTTGCCCGCATTGTCGGCATGCCGAGCGTGTGCCGGAGGAGATGTTAGATCAGCTTCGTCCACAGGACAGGGCGCTCCTTCCTAAAGACAGCGAGGGGCATGCTCTTTCCTATGTCTCGGATGGCTGCAGCTATTGTAATTCAACCGGCATCAGCGGGCGTATTCCGATCATTGAGATCATCCCATTCAATAACTATCTGCGCGATTATTTTTCCGAAAAACATGGTCTCGTAGATATTGAGATCTATCTTCGTCAGCACATCGGCTTTGCTTCTCTTTGGGACAAGGGTTTCGCTCATGTGGCAGACGGGACTGTTTCTCTCAAAGAGCTTCTCTCCCGTATCGAACCGGACGAAGACTTGTCGAAAGAACTTGCTCAGCGAAAGGGGGCGTCGGTATGAGTTTCATGGATAAGCTCAATCATATACTGGGGGCAGATAAGCCGAAGCTCTCTGACTTCTATGCCCTCTTCGACCAGCTTTACATGCTGATGAATTCCGGAAGCAATCTGCAGCAGGCGCTTTTGGATATTTCTCATGTGCAGACCAACAAGCGTCTTGGCGAGGCTCTTACAAACATTGCCCGCTCGCTGACGAGCGGGGTGTCTACGGGGGCTGCTTTCAAAAAGCAGGAAGTTTTTCCTCGCATGATTGCTCCGACCATTGATGCAGGCGATCGCGCCGGTCGTTTGACCGACACCTTCCTTCGTCTGTCGGAACTCATGTGGCTGCAGCATAACCTGTACAGCAAGGTGAAGAATGCGCTCTTCGTGCCGAAGATTGCTGCCGTCATGATGACGATCATGACGATCGCCTATATTAAGATCGCGATTCCGGAATATATCAAACTGTACGACGAATCCGGGATCGCGCTCCCATGGATCGTTGGTTTTGTCACCGGCTGCGTCAACGGGCTTGTGGATTATTGGCCGATCACGCTCATCGTCCTCTATGCCCTCTTCCATCTTTGGACCTGGTTTTCTAAGACGCATATCGGCATGGTGGATGGCTGGAAGCTTAAAATTCCGATCTACCACAAGCTCCATCACGCTTTCTTGCAGCATCAAATGGCTTCTATCATGGGGCTTATGCTTTCTTCCGGATTGACCACGTCCGATTCCCTGACGCAGGCTGCTAAGGTTGTGGACAATTCGCATATGGCGAGTGCCATTACTCGTGCCCGTGAAGATATTTCCCGCGGCAATACCCTTGCCGGAGCGCTGAAGCGCAACAACGGGAGCGGTATTTTCGATTCCATGCTCCTTGCGTCCATCAATGCGGGCGAAAAGTCGAATCATATGACGCTGGCACTGGAACATGACTGCAAGTACTATGAACGTCTCATCAACAACATGATCGAACCTGTCTCTACCAAGATCACACTGCTTGTGATGCTCCCGATGGGTCTTCTCATTGTGCTGATGTTCTCCTTTACCCTGATTCCTATGTTTGACTACATGGGGAAAGTCTCTGGTGGCTGATCCCATGTGTCTATAATCCGGGGATTTCCCCGTTTCTTTACTGCAGAAAGGAGGTTTGTATGAAGAGATTCATTTTTCGCTGATTCTCATGCTGGCTTTACCTTCCCTGAAATTCTGATCTCCTGCGTGATCATCGTGGCGCTTGCCGCTGGCGCGATGCTCCTTGGCGGGGCGATCTTAGACAATGGACGGTACAATAAAGCCAAAACGGATACAGCTGCCATTTCCACTGCGGTTTCGCAGTACAAATTCGAGCATGATGCTTTTCCGGGAGACCTCGATAAGCTCACGAAGAAGGATGGGCAGTATGGTCCGTATCTTTCCAGCGACATTTTGAAAGACCCATGGAACAATGATTATCACTATAGTGTCAATACGTCTACAGGACGTTTTGCTGTCTGGTCGAATGGTCGGAACAAAGTGAACGATACCGGCACATTCAATAACAGCATCAGTGGCGATGACATCGGTATCATGGGGCATTGATCTTACTTTTTTTGAAAAGAGGTACTTTTATGAAATCCAAATTCTCCAGCTTTCTTCACAAAACATGGTTCCAGTCTGCTAAGCGCAAAGGTTTTACCCTGATGGAAATCCTCGTAGCCTGCGCTATTATCATCGCCCTTTCCGTCGGCGCTTTCTTCGCTTACCAGCAGGCACAGCAGACTCGTAAGATGGCACAGATGAACCAGGACATGGAAGCCATTGCGAATGCTGCTCTCTCCTATGAAGCCATGAGCCTTGATTCCACTCCGCCAGCTTCCATCCAGGCTTTGATCACCGGTCTGACCGCTGATGAATCTGTTGATGGTGCTGCTCATACCTTCCTGACACAGGTTAAAGGTAATACCACTTCCACCAATGATGTATTGGATCCATGGGGCACTGCTTATTCCTATGATCCTTCTGCTCGTACTGTTGAATGCACACCGAAAGATCCTTCCGGTGTTTCTTACAGCCAGGCTGTAACTCGTCACTTCTAATTCTTTTCTCCCGATTTGATCTATTTTTCTACATTTCCCCTTTTGCTTATCTCTCTTATCTAAAAGTCCGGGCGGCGGCTATGCCGCGGCCCTCTCTTTTTCTTACTTTGAAAATCACGGCTTTATCGCCTTTCTATATATGAATATCGTTTTTTTCTTTGTTTCAAGAAAGGATGATTCTTATGTACGGTCTACTCCCCCCCGAAAATCTATTCGCCATAATGGCAGCGCCGCACTTGCCATCATCGTAGTTATGGGGATCGTTTCTTCCCTGATGGGTGTTTCCATGGCGAAAGTGACTTCTGTTTCTACCCATTCGCTTAGCAGCAACAAGATCACGCTGCAGGCGCATCAGTTCGCTTCAGATAAAGCAGAGTTTCTAAAATCCGAGACGTATTCCTCTCTTGCTTCGCAAGGGAAAAAGGCAGTAGCCGGTTCTCCTTATTACGATGAAGTGACCGTGGGTAAAGAAACGGCGATGCCTTCGAATCAGAATATCAAGGAGAAACCTTGCCGCGTGAATGTGTACTACGGGGATGAATCCATTCCTCGTGCTACACTTTCCTTTAACCGCTATTCTGTCTCTCAAAATGAATCCAGCATCCCGAAAGGAACGATTCTTCCATGGTATGGGCAGTCCTCGGATATTCCTGAAGGCTTTGCGCTATGCGACGGAACCAAAGGAACGCCGGATCTTCGCAATCGCTTTCTCGTAGGCGCTGGGAGCAATTATGCATTGGGCGATACGGGCGGTGACGATCAGGTCACGCTGACCGGGACGCAGATCGGGAATCACTATCACTATTGGAGTTCTATGTATAGTGATGGCAAATCTGGTAGTTTTAGACATATGGGGTTAAAACTCATTTCCTTTTCAAGCAATTACAATACGGGCATTTCTGCCGATGCCCCTTTCCCCAGCGGCTATAAGAGGGTTGATTTTTTTACTCATAATGCGACTCCTTCTAATATGGGTACCAAATTTATTTCTTGTTCATCTTTTGCTTCTGAAAATATGTCTTATGTTACTTCCCTTGCCGTTGGTACTGCTGCTCAAGAAGCTCATGAAAACCGTCCTCCCTATTATGCTTTGTACTATATCATGAAATTATAAGAAGGTGTAATTATGACTCTTTGGAAAAACGTTCTACCCCCCCCCGAAAATTTATTTGCAGCAGCCATAAAGGCTCTGCTGTCTTAGCTCTGGTCATTGTCTGCGGGATCTTTTCTTCTATGATGGGACTGGCTTCTGCCAAGGTATCTTCTGTCACAAACAGTTCTCTTTCTTCGTCCAAAACCTCTGCCCAGGCTTTGCAGTATGCAGAAACGCAGGCAGGCATTGTGCGGAACACTGCCTATGATGATTTGTCTTCTAAGGCAAAGACTCAAATTGCGGGAACCCATTTTTATGAGGAAGTTACTGTCAGTGCAGAAGCCGCTTACAAGGAAGATATCAAAAAGAAGGACTGCACCGTGAATGTCTATAGCGGCAGCGAAACAATTCCCCGTGCAACACTAACTATCACCCGTCTCACCAAAGAAGAAAATCAGGCAAGCGGTGTTCCCGTTGGAACCGTCATTACCTGGGCAAGCGCAAACAATCCGAATGAAAACGGAACATGGCTTGAATGCAACGGGCAATCCTGCACGGCGTATCCGGATCTTGTGAAGGTGCTCGGATCCAATACAGTCCCCGATTACCGCGGGGTGTTCCTTCGAGGGCTTGGCAGCGTGACTTCTACGCATTATGGAACCGTGCAGCACCAGTCTAACGGGCTGGGCGAGCTTCAGGGGGATGCAATTCGGAATATTGAGGGGCGTTTCGTTGTCGATGATTATGTTGGCAATGGCGGTTATAACAGTCAATATTCTCCCAATGGAGCATTCAAAGTTGTTGGAAGTGCGTATTATGATGCTCGTTCTCATGAGTCTTGGAATGGTTATTTGGTTAGTTTCAATACATCATACGTTGTTCCGACCGCGAATGAAAATCGTCCCATCAACCGCGCGGTCCGTTATTTTATCAAAGCGGCGTAAACAAAAATGCACCATTTCGGTGCATTTCGGCAAGAAAAAAACCGCCTAGCGGTAGACGGCTTCTTTCCAACATTATTTACTTTGAGGAGAACCGGCTAACCACAACCAGTTGTCTCTTTTTGTATTATATGTTTTTTCCTTTTCTCTGTCAAATGAATCGTCTTTGAGGTGATTGCTATGTTTGTCCGTATTCTTCTTGCCATGGCGCTTGCTGTGATGCTTTTTGCCGGATCCGGAATTGACGGGTTTTCTATCAAATCTCTTCGCTCTTCCATTTCAGACAAGGAGATTGAAACAAATACGACCATCCTAGATTCGGCGATTGTCTCCTGGTACTGCCATCATTCCGGTGTCGTTCCGGAGAACCTCTCCAGTGATATGATCAAAATCATGGGACTGGAAGATATGGATGTTTCCATGTTTACCTACCAGAAAGTAGCAGATGACCAGTTCACCTTGACGGCAAAGCTCTCGAACAAGAAAACGCTGACTTCGCCGAATTCCAATAAGTCTTTGCCTGCGCTGGAGACGTATGGAAATACGCCGAATCAGTGAGAGAGAAATCTATTTGAGAAAAATCTATCCTCCACCGCTGCGCGGTCCCCCTCCCTCTCCAGGGAGGTACGGCTCCTTCGGAGGCTATCCTCTTTCGTTTTGCTGTTCTTCTTCAGGAGGGTACTCTATTCTATGCCGTTTTGCGTGTTTCCCCCTTTCCCAAGGGGGTATTTTTGTCATTGAAGGGAAGTGTTTGACATGGAATGGACGCTGTATCCTTTTTTGGCATTGGTACTTGGTGAGATCGCTTGGGTCGATTACAGGGAACATGCCATTTATGATTTCGACACGCTGCTTGCCTTTGCGCTGGTTCTTGCGTATAAGTACTTGATTCATGCGCTCGGGATGTCGCTTCTTTTTTCTTTACTGGGACTCCTGATCGGGCTTGTCATTTTCTTTATCTCCTACAAAGTCTACGGATTTGAAGCCTTCGGATTTGGGGATGTGCTGCTTCTTGCTGTGATGGGTCTTTGGTTTTCTTATGACTTCTTCTCCTATTTTGCTCTTACATTCATGGTCAGCGGATTTGGCATTTTGCTTCTTGTCCCCTTTCTCGGATACCAGAAAGCAATGCAGATAGAAATGCCGCTCGCTCCGATTCTAGTGGCAGGTGCTTTTTTGTATGTGGCGATGGGGAGACCCTCTATTGTTCTATTGCTGGGAAAGATGATGGGATAAGAGAGATCTATCCTCCGCCCATCGAACGCCCCCTTCTCCAAGGTGGGACGCTCCTTCGGATTTTTCTCTTTTTGGTTTTCCATTTTACAAACCTCACTCCTATGGATGAGGTTTTTTATTTTTTCTTGTTCTAAATTCGACCTACGGTCAATCTTTTGCTTTTTGCTTGTTTTCTTGCTTTTTTCCAGTCCTGCCATTCCGTTTTTCCAGTTTCTCCGTATTTTTTACGCCTACTTTTAATAGAATTATTGAAGCTCTGATTTTTTTATTATATAATAATTTCAGTATAGAAAGGGGGTGCTTGCTTTGGAACCAACCCAGGGAACCAGTCCTCATGGCGAGCCAACAGGTTACTACGGAAATCCGCGTCATGCCGTCTTTGCCGATCCGCTTCGCAATTCGTATTTTCTCTTGAAAAGTGCGGAACGGAGAAATCTGCTTTATGTGGTCGTGGTAGCTATCTGCGTGATCTGTACCGTTCTGGTCGCAACGACCTGGAACTATAAAACGTATGTCGTGCGCGTAGACAATGCTACGGGCCGCATTGAGACGGGCGGGCAGCTGAAGGCTACCAATTATGAGCCGCGTGAAGTGGAAATTCAGCATTTCCTCGTGGAATTTATCAACAACGTGCGTTCTGTTCCGATGGATCCAGTCGTGTTGAAACAGAACTGGAACAAGGCGGATCATTTCTTGACGAAAGAAGCGTCAAAGAAACTTGCGACCTTTGTTCAGAAGGATAATCCGGCATTGAAGATGGGACATCAGACGGTCACGCCGCAGATCAATTCCATTCAGCTCTACCCCGGCTCTTCGAACATTTACCAGGTCCGTTGGACGGAAAAAGAATATTCCATGAACGGAGATCTCACAAACCGTGCTACGCAGTATGCAGGGCTTTTCCAGATTGTGATCAATCCGCCGACTTCGGAAGAAAATATTCTGATCAATCCGCTCGGTATTTTTATCAAAGATCTGACCATCACCGCGGAAACACAGACCGTCAACAAGGAGGTTGAATGATGGCGCAACGCAGAACTTTTCAGAAAGTGGTAGTCTCTGCCCTGACCGCGTGCGCTATCGCTTCTCTCTCCTCCCTATCTTCTGTTTCGGCAGCGGATAAGGATATTTATCTCACCCAGGACGGGGACAGTATCGCCGCAAAAACCCAGTATGATTTCAAGCCCGATTCTCTATTCACTGTTTATTGCAAGCCCGGATATCTGACGGATATTGAGCTGAAAAACGGGGAGTCCCCGACCTATATCGGGGCAGGCGATACGTCGCGCTGGATGATCGATCAGGCAGATGTCAATGGCATCCACCATGTGTACCTGAAGCCGTACAAAGACAATATCGAAACGAATCTCATCATTAACACGGATGAACATTCGTATCGATTCATCATTGCTTCCGACGGCACCAACTATACGCCGATCGTTTCCTTTACATTCTCGGACGAGGACAAGAAGGCCATGGACGAGGCGTATCATAAGCAGCTTCTCAAAGAAAAGCCGATGACGAAGGAAGAAAAGGAATACCGTGACATTTACATGGTGAAGCAGAAGAACATTTATGTTCGTAAAAAGCTCAATCTGCACTATGAAGTGAAACGGCATGGCTCTGTTTCTGATGAGCTTTATCCCGTTAAAATTTTTGATGACGGACAGAAAACGTATTTCCAGATGTCTACGAAAAATCTTTATCAGCTTCCTGTCCTGTACAACATTTCGGACGAGAATAAGCCGGTGCTTGTGAATTATCGCGTGAAGGGACCTTACCTCATTGCGGATCGTCTGTTTGAAAAGGCAAGACTGCAGTATTCCGGCACGTCTTACCTAGATATTCGCTCTCTTGACGCTCGTTTCCATCATCTGCTGCCTTCCAAGGTGGATTACTCCCACATGGATGACAGCGGGCTGCATAAGCGCATTCAAGAACTCATGAAGAAAAAAATGGAAGAGCAGCAGAAAGAGGATCATGGAGGGTTCACATCATGAATATGAATTTACGGGATAAACTCAATGGCATCAAAGGCAGGTTCTCCCATGCCCATTCGGAAGCTCCTGAAGATTTTGATCTGGATGATGCCAAAAAAATGTCCGAAAATCCATCGGAATTTGCCCCGCTTCCTCCCGATCCGACGGCATCCGGGTTTTCGGCTGTCCCGCCAAGCGCCTCTCCCCAGGAACCTTCTCAAACGTCTTCTTCCAGCGAGAATACCGGTGATTCTCTCTCTGGAGAACCTGCCGATACGGAGCTGGGAAGTCTCGAAGCAGGTGATGGGGCAACGGACACCGACGACCTCTCCATGGTCAAGAAAAAACAGATTGCCATGGTCATTGCGGGTGTCAGCATTTTAGGCATTTCCTATATGGCCGGGTCCGTTCTCTTTGGCGGCGACGAAAACTTAAAGCCGAAGGAGGACACGAACCAGTCCACCACTATTGAGACAGCCAAGTCCTCTCTGGGGAAGCAGATGCCGGACAACTATGGAACGATCGCCGGATATTCCCGGAAAGCGAACCCGAAGAATGCGCCGAATGCCAAAGGGGGCGCTGCCCCCGGAAATCCGAATGCGAAACCGGGAAGCACGATCAACAATACCAATTACGACGATCTGGCTCCCAAGCCGCTTCCTTCCATTTCACAAAGCAGCAGCTCTTCCTCGGGCGTCAGCAATCAAAGCTCCGGAAGCTCTCGGGAATATTATGACGATTCTGCCGCAAGGCAGCGTGAGCAGCAGGAAGCGCAGGAAGCGGCTGAAGAACAGCAGACTGCCTATACGTCGGCGATCTCTTTCACCAATGCCGTTTCCAGAAGTGCCAATGCCAGCGCAAACAGCGCTCCTGATTCGTCCTCTAAAACCGTGACGCTGACCCAGAAAGGCACCGGTGACGCCGCTTTTTTCGAAGATGACGCAGGCGGGGCTACATACGTCCTGCGTAGCGGTTCGGTGATCGATGCGACCCTTTTGACAGGCATTAACACGGACATGGGAAATACGGATATTGTGGCGCAGATCTCGTCCAATATCTATGATTCCCTTTCCGGGGATCATCTTCTCATTCCCCAGGGTTCAAGACTGATCGGGAAAGCCGGTTCTGTCAGCGGTACAGGCGTATCGGTGGCATTTACCCGTCTTGAATTCCCGGATGGCACGGGCATTGATCTTCCTTCTGTCGGCGCTGTTGACGGGACGGGGATCCCCGGTCTTCGTGACCAGTATTCGGCGCATGATTCGACGTTCCTTCGCGGGGCGCTCTTCTCGGCGCTTCTTTCTTATGCGGCCGATCAGGTCTCTGATACCTCCGGCTCGACCACATCTACCGGCTGGGGCGGCTCAACGACCACCTATAATGATGCGCTGTCGTCTGCGATTGAAAAGATCACCGATCGCTGGATCGACCGGGCAGATAATCAGGCAAGCCGCAACCCGACGGTAACGATTCGTCCGGGCATGAATTTTGCGGTGTATATCAACTCGGACCTTTCGATCCCGGAATATGAAGGCTATTGATTCTGTTGGAGGTTTCCCATGGGCAGATTTTTCCTGTTCCTGCTGGCGCTCTTTCCTCTTTTTGGGGGACTTGCCCTTTCTACGCAAAACTTTGCGAAGCTGGTTCATTATGATGCCCGTTTTTTGGGTTCGCCTCTCTTAGATCTCGCTACGCCTTTCTATTCCCCTCTCCGCTATCTGTCCTGGTTTATTGCCTATTACAAGGAAGCCCCGGATCTGTTCTGGGATACCTGCATTCCTTGTATTCTGGGACTCCTGCTGACCATCTGTATCTTTGTGTTCTGCCGCCCGGAAGCGGAACTGTCAAGTCACGGTTCGGCGCGCTGGGCGAAGCCTTCCGAGCTTTCCAAAATGGACTTGAAATCTGCCCATGGCGTCGTGATCGGTCTCAATGACGGTCCGTTCATGACATCTATGAACGAGATCCTTGCCAAATTGGAAGACTGGAAGAACAAGGAAATGGCAGCGGCGGAAAAATCTCATGACGATTCCCGCATGAAGGTCGTGAATGAGATTATCAACAACCTTGCCAAGATCCGTTCGCGCAATGATACGCTTCGCGCCGAGCTGGATTCCCTGCAGCATGAATTGAGTCAGCTGACGGAAAGTGATGCCTATTCCAGAGATCTGCTCTCTAAACAGTGCAAAGCCAAAAAGCGAGAACTTGCCGTCAATGAAAGTGCCATTGCCCGCTGCGAGAAGGTGATCGAAAAACGATCCGAATTCAAGCCTCAATGGGGGTTTGGCACCTTCTTTCTGAAACTTTCTTGCATCATCTATGATGACTTCCTTTGGTTCTACAAGCACCTCCCCCACGATTATCTTCGTGACGATTCCAACAAACATCTGGCCGTTGTCGCTCCGACGCGAAGCGGTAAGGGCGTCGGGCTTATCATCCCTACGCTTTTGGGCGGCTGGACCGAGTCCTGCATCGTCAACGATATCAAATCCGAAAACTGGGGAATCACGGCAGGATACCGGAAGAAGATGGGACAAAAGGTCATCAAGTTTGAACCTACGTCGGATGACGGTTCGACCGCCCGCTGGAACCCGCTTGATGAAATTGAGATCGGAAAAGCTTCTGAAGTTTCGCAGGCGCAAAATCTCGCTGCCATCATTGCTGACTTTGAAGGCAAAGGCGGCAACGGCGATCACTGGGTTGCCAATGCGGCGAACGTCATCATGGCGGTCATCCTGCATTTGAAATATGCTCATCTTTCTGATCCCAAGAACTATCCGGATGCTCCAAACCTCTATACGGTGGCTGCTTTCCTGAAGGTCAGCGTGGACCTTAAAGGCACCAACGCGCCTGTTAAGCGGGAAGCCGCTCACAGTGAAAGTCAGAAATCGGAAAATCTGTCCGAAGAAGACCAGAAACGTGCGGATGCGGTTCTTTCGGAATTGGATGAACTGTCTGTGACGCCGCCTCCTTCTAACGAGGATCTCCTGGCTGCTGCTTCTGAAAATCCGGTGGATCACTTTTTGCAGGAAAATGATTACCGGCGAGAATTCTTTGTCATTTACAATGAAAAGCTCGCGGCCTATCGCAAAGAAAAGGTCGGCTTAGAGGATGATGCCAAAGGCTTTATTCAGACGATCAAAGAGCTGGGGACTTTTCCGCATGTGCCTGAAAAAGGCATAGAGATTCCTCGCTGGGATTCGGCGTCCGGTTCTTATAAAACCGAAGTCATGAAGCCGGAAGATTTGAGAAAGCTCTATCCCGATGCTATCTCTCTAAACAATCCGAATTACATGTATACCCATCCGATCATCATGCAGGCGTTCAAGGAAATTGCCTCAAAGCCGGAAAACGAACTGGGGTCCATCATTTCTACGGCGAATACAGCCCTGAAAGAATATCTGGATCCGGTGCTTGCCAAGAACACCTCCTGTTCGGATTTCTGCATCAATGATCTCATGAATTACCGTTTGCCGGTCACGCTTTACCTCGTTACGCCGCCTTCGGACCTGCTTCGTCTCGCCCCAATCTTCCGCTTGTTCTTCGAAATGATGGTGCGTTGCCATGCGAAAGTCATTGGTACGTATCACAATGGGCGAGTGAAATCTGTTTACAAGCATAAATGCTTGTTTCTGATGGACGAATTTTCGTCGCTTGGCAATCTGAAATCCTTTGCTTCTACCCTCTCCTACATCGCCGGTTATGGGATGAAAGCCTTCCTCATTAACCAGGGGCTTCCGCAGATCACCGGTATCTATGGGAAAGACAATCAGATTCTCATGAACTGTCATCTGACCATCTACTACGCGCCGAACGACAATGATACGGGCAAGTATGCGGAGCAGAAGCTGGGGAACAAGACCATTCTTGTTAAGTCCAAATCGGAAAATTCAACGGGCGGCTTCTTCTCCCGTACTTCTTATTCCTGGTCAGAGCAGGCAAGAGCGCTTATGACTTCGGATGAACTCATGCGTATGGGCGATCATGAAGTCATTCAGGCAACGGGATTTCCGCCTATTTTTACTACAAAGATCAAGTACTACCAGTCCAATTTCTTTCTGGATAAGCTCTGCGATGCACCGGTCGTTTCCGACGTGATTCGTGAATCGCAAGTCACCAAAGACAGTTATCCAAGCCGCTTTGCTTTGATCGAAAAGACCCAGACAGCCAGGTGGCAGAAAAAGCAAAAGAAGGATCGGTACAGCTATCTCTCTACGGTATCTAAGAGCGATCTTTCGAAGAAGCCGGATACGCCGACGCCCAAGGTCGATCTTGCCGAAAAATCGTATTCTTTCCTTCATCCGGTCTCTTCGGATTCTCTGTTTGATCCTGCGAAAGCTGGCAAAACGGAAAGCCATTCTCCGGATGCAAAGAAATCATCCAAAGTCAGTTAGCGTTTAAGGAGGTGAATGTTATGGCAAAAAATACGAATACCATCATCCGAAAAAATATGTCGGCTCTTTCGCAGGCTTCGGATAAATCGGTTACTCTTTCTTCCCAGATCGAGAAGCTGCAGGCGCGTCTTGCGGATCTCAAAAAGAAGCAGGACGAAGCGGAAGCGCTTCGCCGTGAAAATATGGTCTCGTATATCGGGAACTGTATTTTAACAAAGGTGCATTCTGATGCGGCGTTTGCTTTCGTCATGGGGATGGCGGTCAAAGTCGAAGATGCGGCAGATGACCTCTCCATTCTTCCTCCTGCTTTTCAGGAGCTGGCCCTGGTGGGCCGCGATTATCTTGAAAACCAGAAGATCCATGCTTCCTTTGAAAATCCGTACTTTACGGAGGAAGGCGGCGACGCCGAAGAAGCGGATGAGAGCGCAGAGGACATGGAACCTCCTAGAGAGGTGACTGCTGAATGACCGGTCAATCTTCTTTCTTCTTCGACCTACCGGCTGACCGGCAGGATGATCTCATTCAGGCGAAAAAGAACACGCTTTCCTCCCCCGCTTCTTCTCTTGAAGAAACCGAAAGCGAGGAGGAGTTGGGCTCTCCCCCTTCGGATTATGTCCGAGGCAATCAGCAGATGGACCTGCTCTTTGGTCCTTTTGTTACCGGGCTTATGAACCGAGAGGATATCAACGAAATCTACGTCAATGATGATGGTTTTATTTGGTATGACTCTTACAAAGAGGGAAAGGTCAAGACCAAAGAGTATCTGTCGCCTAAGCGTATTCGCTCCATCATTGAGTTTATTGCGGGCAGGCAGGGAAAAATTGTCAATGACGATATTCCTTCGCTCTCGGCAGAAATTGCCGGGTACGGCTCCCGCTTTCAGGGGGAACTTCCTCCGATCGTCCGGCATCCGCAGTTTAATATTCGTAAAAAAGCCCTTCAGATTTTTACGCTGGATGATTACGTTCATCAGGGCGTGCTTTCTCCGTATCACAAGGCGTATCTTTGCGAAGCGATCAAAGAACGAAAAAACATTCTCATTGTCGGGGGTACGGGAACCGGCAAGACCACGTTCCTCAATGCGCTTTTGGATTCCATCGCCAAGATCACGCCGTATCATCGCATTATTTCGATTGAAGATCTGCCGGAGCTTCAATGTTCTGCCGAGGACTATTCCCCGATGTTTACCAAGCAGGACACGGGAAAGGACGGCATTCGATACAACATGACCAGGCTCGTGGAAGACTGCATGCGACGTTCTCCGGACCGTATCGTCTTGGGCGAAGTCCGAAACGGCGCAGCGTTCTCCATGCTGAAAGCATGGAACACCGGTCATCCCGGCGGATGCTGCACCGTGCATGCGAACAGCGCCACCCAGGGACTCACCCGTATCAAATCGCTTGCGGAAGAGAACAAAGATGCCGCGGGCGGGATCAACAATCTGATTGGGGAAGCCATTGATGTGGTCGTTTGCATCAGCCATACCGATCTCGGCAATGGCAGGCGCGGACGTATCATTAAAGATGTCATTGCCGTCGATTCCTATGATGAGGCTCGTCATCAGTTTATTTATTCTGTCATCCCTCGTGATGGCCAATGATAAAGAAAAGAGGTTTTTCTTATGCTGAACAAATTCAAAACCATTTCCCGCCGCGCGGATCATTTCTACATGAATAAATGCGCTGCGGCTTCCGCTGTTCTGGTGTCCCTCCCCTTCCTTTCTACCATGACTTCCTTTGCTTCCGGAATTGGGGATATTAAGGGATCGAATACAAAAGCTTTAAATATTAAATGGCCGTGGGAATCCTTCCTGTATGCGCTGGCGGATCAGCTGACCGGACCGCTCCCGCTGATCCTGGGAGCGCTCGGGATCGCCGCGGCTGCGATCGGTATGTTCATGGGCAACCATGGCGCAGGCATGCAGAAGATGCTCGTTTTGATCTTTGCCGTTTCTATCTGCCTCTTTGCTCCATCCTTTGTGACCTACCTCAAAGACGGTGTTGGCGGTGCTACGATTTTCGGCATGTAATTCTTTGAAAGGACGCTATTATGGCAGAAGTCAAACAGGAGCTGCCGCCCGGATACATCGTCCCCGTGCATCGCAGCTTGACGCAGAAAATTTACTGGGGCGGTGTTCCGCGTAACGTCCTTTTGTGTGAATTTTTTGGCGGGGTCATCGGGGGGATCATTTTCAAATCCTTTCTGATGATCGCCCTTTTCGTCATCATTCATTTTATCTGCCGTTACTTTGGGCAGAAAGATCCCTTCTTTATAGATATTTATTGGGCTAACAAGAATTACAAAACCTTTTACAGGTCCTAAGAGAGGTGATTTCTTTGTTTTTCGATTCTCTTTTTAAGAAAAGAAGCCAGTCCGTTTCCCAGGAAAAGCCAGAGAAAAAGCAGAAAATCCCTCTCATTGACTATTCCCAGCGTTTTGACATTTTTCATGAACAGCCGTCCATGGAAAATCTTCTGAACTGGTCTTATTGTGATTTCTTCGGCAAGTATTGCGTGGTTCATTGTACGGACAATGGGATGTTCACCATTTTGAAATTCCGCGGTCCTGACATGGACTCTTCCACTCCGGAAGAGCTCATTCAGTATATGTGCAATATCAACAACGTCATCAAGAAGTTTGAGACAGGCTTTGTGCTTTATTTTGATGTACAGCGCGTGAAGTCGAAGAAGTATGACAAATCGGATATGCCGACCGCCTTGACGGCACGCATGGAAGAGGAGCGCGAATCGTATTATTCCGGAAACCAGCACTTTGAGTCTGAATTTTACTTTGTGGTTTATCACATCCCGCCTGTCATGGTGCGTGAAAAGCTGACGAATTTCTTTATTCAGGAATCCACGGCGCGCGCTGAAGGCAAGCAGTCGGAAGCGGAAAAAAATTTGAAGCTCTATAAAAAAGTATCCGCTGAATTCGTGGACAATGTGCAGCTTTTGGAAGATATGCTCGGCAAGGTATTCAAGGAACTTCGTTGTCTCAATGAAAAAGAAACGATCTCTTATCTGCATGATATTATTTCTGACCATCGCGTCTCCATTCGTCCCAATCCCACAAGACCGATCAAGCAGTACATTGTGGATTCTTCCCTTCTCTGCGGGCGCAAGCCGAAGATCGGCAACCGCCACATGCGTGTGATCACCATCAAGGATTTTCCGACCGTGACCACGCCGGGGATTTTCAATGCGTTCAATTTTATGAACTTTGAATATCGCTGGGTGTCCCGGTTTAACTGCCTGTCCAAGCTCGACGGCATGGATGCGATCAAAAAATACAAGCAGGAATGGCATCAGCAGATCATCCCGCTGGTATCGCAGGTCAAGATGGCCATCACCAATACGCCGGTTTCTGAAACGGCAGTCGATGATACTGCGGCTGCCAATTATCAGGATGCTTCGCAGGCACTCGTGGAGGTCGGGGAAAGTTCCGTATCGGTCGGCTATTTTACGCTGACCATGATGGTGTATGGTCGTTCCAAAGAAGAAGCGGATTCGCTTGCCAGAAAAGTGCTGGAAGCCATCAATACGATGGGCTTTGCTGCTTCCCTGGAAACAGATAATGCGATCGATGCATGGAGAGGTTCGCTTCCCGGCAATTACCGCTGTAACCTTCGCAGCGCGCTCATCGAGTCCATAAATTTTTGTCACCTAGCCCCGGCCACAGCAGCGTGGTCCGGTGATAAAAGAAATGAGTGCCTGAAGGGGCCTGTGCTTCTTTATACGGATTCTACGGGCAATACCCCGTTCCGTCTTTCTTTGCATGTGGGGCAGGTCGGGCACACGATGATCGTAGGCCCTTCCGGTTCCGGTAAATCGGTTCTTCTGAATACGATTGAAGCGCATTTCTTAAAATATCCAAATTCCAATGTCTTTGTTTTTGATAAAGCCGCTTCTTCTCGCGCTTTGACACTGGCGGTCGGCGGGAATTTTTACAATCTGGTGTCCCAAGGGCAGTCTGAACTTTCCTTCCAGCCGCTGGCGCATATCAAAGAGATGTCGGAACGGCAGTGGGCTTCGGCATGGATCATTTCCTACCTTGAATCCCAAAAGATGCATGTGGACGGACGCACGAAGGATAAGATCTGGAATGCGCTGGAATCCATGTGCCAGATGCCGGAATCTGAACTTACGATGTCTCTCTTTTCTGACATGGTGCAGGATGTGGATGTCCGTATCGGGATCAAGCCTCTCACCAAAGACGGTGCCTATGGCGGTCTTTTCGACAATTCGAAAGACTTTTCCGGCGAAGGACGCTGGCAGGTCTTCGAGATGGAAAAGCTCATGGCCACTCCGGAAATCGTGCCCCCTACCCTTGACTATCTCTTCCATCGCATTGAGACCCAGCTTTCCAAGGCGACCGGTCCTTCGATTATTGTCCTTGATGAGTGCTGGCTCTTCTTCGATAACCCTGCTTTCCGCGACAAGCTCCGCGAATACTTCAAGGATATGCGTAAAAAAAATACGTCTATCATCTTTGCAACGCAGAACCTTGCCGATGTGGTGGCTAACAAGGGTCCTCTCTTCACCACGGTTTCTGAAAACTGTCCTTCCCGGATCTATCTGCCGAACCCGAATGCGGCCAATGCTTTAAACGCCGAAATGTATCGGGCATTTGGCCTGAATGATTCGCAGATCCGTATCATTTCACAGATCAAGCCGCAGCATGATTACTATTATGCCTGCGCTGAAAAGGGCAATCGCGTTTTCTCGCTGGCGCTGCAGCCTTCGGAGCTTGCGTTTGTCACTTCCACGTCTAAGACGGATCAGCAGGCGATGAATGCGCTCTTGGCTACCAAGTATGCTGATGATTTCGTTCACCAGTGGCTCCATTACAAGGGCTATGACTATGAATGGCCGTTCATTGCACAACAGCTCTCGAAAGGCGTTCCCATGCATCTTACATGAAAGGAGGATGCGTTATGATTCATTGTTCAAAAAAAGTACCGGCTCTTATGGCCGCGATGCTTTCTGCTTCTTTGCTGCTCGCTCCTGTGACCTACGCAGAATATCCTGTGCACGATTCACAAGCCAATGAAACCTTGCAAAAGATTCTGCATGAAACGGAAGATATCAACAAGGAATCGCAGAAGATTGCTGATAACACCGAGAAGAGCAAGAATGCCCAGGAAAAGGATGTCGCTGCCTGGGGGACTTCCACGCTTGGCAAAATCGATAAGATCATTCAGCAGGTGCAGGATACACTAAAAGACTTCAAGGATTCTTATCAGAACTTTTCCAAAGGGGTGGACGATATTCTCTGGACGGTCAATGACGGGCTCGGCTCTATCGTCTTTGGTCAGGGAGCCAAGGATGCCGATGGCAAACCAGTCGGCGGCGGTATGGTGATCAAGACACCCAACTGCTGGGGTACGGGCGGTCAGGAAATCGTCATTTCTACGAAAGAGCAGACCCATGATATCTTAACCTCCTGCATTCCCCCGCTGGGAGAGATCGGCGCTGACGGCAAGCCTATTCCGTTCCGCACCAAGGCGGATGGCAGCGCAGACTTTTCTCTGTCTGCCCGTCAGGCAGCGATTTTATCAGCTGTCGGGTATCTCATGAAGCAGAATGAACATACGCTCAATATTTACAACAAGCTGAACGGCTATCTCTTAGGCTATGAAAAGCAGCTCGACAAGCTCCTTGAAATGAATGCCGCCATCGGGAAGCAGGGCATGTCCGGGTCGGTCGCTGCCCAGCAGGTCGCTAACGATATTGCCTATGTCCGCGGCAAGATGGAACATATCCGCGCTGCGATGAATGCACTGGATGGACAGCAGACCATTCTTAACCAGCAGATCGATGCACAGAAACAGGTGAATGATGACCTTGTTCGCCGCGGGCAGGAAGAGGCAACGTCTCAGTCCAAGTACACGGCGGCAGATCGCGGCAGAGCATCCATGGCTGCGTATAAAGCCAAATATGGCAGTGCTCTTGCCCAATGATTTTTCCTTTACAAGGTGGTGACATGTTTTTATGAATGGTGTCTTTTCTATGGATTGTTTTCTTTCCAAAGAAAGAATGATCCGTATTTTGGGGATTCTTTTGCTGGTGCTTGCTTTTTTCTTTTTCTTTTCGATGACTTCTTTGGCAGCAGACACGGCACAAAGTGTATCTGATCAAGCGAAGGATGTTGGCTTTTTTTCTGGGATTTTGAATTATTTCAAAGGGCATCTGATCAAAGGTGGAAAGAATCTGATGCCGGTTGCCATTTCGCTTTCTCTTCTGCTGATGACCATTCAGATTGCTACCACCTGGACTCTTTATGAAGGACAGCTTCGCATGTTTGAGCTGATCAAAGAGGTCATTCGTTTTTCTTTCATTCTGTTTTTGATCTATAACTTTGAATCTCTTGCCGATACGTTTATTAAAGGATGGATGTACTTTGGCGGAATTGCCTCCGGCATTTTTACGTATGCTGCGGATGCCGAAGCGATTGGTGAAGCGCCCTATTATAATCCTTCTACTTTAATTGATATGGGATGGGTTTGTATTTCTGAAGTTTTTGCCAAAGGCACGTCTCTGGCTTATCCTATCAATTCTCTTTTGATTCTTGTGTGCGGGATCGTTGCTTATATTGGCGTCGTGTTCATTGCTCTGCAGGTCACGATTACGCTTCTTGAATACTACATGGTGACTTGTCTTGGCGTCATTCTTCTGCCGTTTGGGCTGCTTCGTTATACGCATTTCCTGTACAACAAGCTCATTCAGGGAATTTTTACTTTTGGCATTAAGCTCATGGTGGTCTATTTTATCGCGGGGCTTGGAGGCAAAGTCCTTGTTGATTTAGGAACCGCTGTATTTGAAAATAATGCTTCAAATACTGCTGCAAGAGTTATGGAGGCTGGTAATCGAGATATTGAGGGGCTCATTACGCCCGAGATGGCCGGTATGATTACTGGAACCGGAATCAGTGCCAATTCTGTGAACTTCGGTCATGTCCTGAATTTTACACTCCTTTTCGTCATTATGGGGTATCTGGTGTGGAAGATTCCGTCTTTGGTAGCTGCCATGATTTCCGGTTCTCCTCAAATGGAAGCGGGAGCCGTTGCAGGGGCTGCCATGGGGCTTGCTACGGGGGCAGTTCTTGGCAGTGCCCATCTTGCCGGTAATGTCGCGGGGACCTGGGCAGCCACTTCGGCCAAAGCCGGAGAAGGTGTTTCAGCGGCTGCGGATAAAGGTGGCGGTGCTGCGCCGAACGCTCTTGCTCATGCCACGCAGATGCCCGGAAGCAGCGGAAGTTCTCCCGTCGCGGCTGTTTCTTCCGGTGGCGGGAAAGGCAATTCCCAGTTGGGAGATGAAGCTAAAAACGCGATGCAAAGCACTTCGGTTCCTGCTGAAAATGCAGCATCTGCTCCGGTCTCTGCCGGTGGCGGCGAAGCTCCGGCTTCTGCAGGGGAAGGATCGTCTTCTGGGGAAACTTCTTCTGCTTCACCTAGTGCTCCTTCGCCTTCTGCTATGGCCGATCAGGCAGCAGATAAAGCTGCTTCTACGCAGAAATCTGGTGAGACGCCTTCCGGTAAACCGTTCCGTCCTGCGCGTGATGCCGGTTTCAATGTTGCCTATAAAGCGAATGGTGAATTTGATGTGGACAATGATCATAAGTTCGTGGATCACGGCACAACGTCTCACCGTCCGCATATCGTCCGTTTTGCTTCTGCCATGCTGATGCAGGGGATTGGGGGTTCTGCCATTGTGCAGAATTTCCTTAACGGTTCCCGCCGTTCGGCGCAGCATGCGAGAGATTATGACGGGCTCCGCCATAACTATAGCCAGTATGTTACGAATTCTGTCGGTTACAGAAATGTGGATGAGGACACTCCGTTCAAATAAAGGTGGTGGATGTATTGAATTTAAAACTTCATACGTTCTTCCGCTTTTGTTTCGCCCTTCTTGCCTCCATTTTCCTGCTTTGGGCAGGAAGCGAGGCGCTGGCTTCGGATATCACCCAAACCAATGCACCGCACAGACCTATTTCTGATTCGCCTTTTTCGGTCTCTGAAGGCGGGCAGTATGGGGCTTTGAATCATCGCGGACACCAGCATGAAGGCGTTGACATGGGGATGACCAATGCCACCCTTTATGCGCCGACGGATGGAACCGCGGAATTTTATGGCGGCGGTAGTTTTGGCTATTACATTAAATTTACGCCTGCAAGATCTGTCGATTCTGACGGGCAATGTGCCATCATTTTCGGGGATATCAACGGCTATATGACCAAAGAGGTAGGCGGATTTGATGTTGACGATCAGGTCGCGGATTATAATAATGGATCCGAGCTTCTTTATGGCGATGATTCTCAATTTCTTACCTCTAAAACCTTTAAAGCCGGTGAGCCGATGGCATACGTTCGAGGCTTTCCCCAGGGATATGCGGATGGCGATCATCTTCATCTCGAATATTGGGTGAATGGCTGGAAAAACGGTTCTGTCGGCGGTGGTTCCTGTACGGATCCTGTGCAGCTTTTGATGTGGCTTGGTATGGATATCGGGAATTACATGTTCAGCGATCAGTCGAAACCGGAAACGGGAATTACCTTTGCCAACATGGCCAATTCGCTTGGGACGTTCTTCAGCAAACTTTTGAAGTATTTCATAGATAAGTCGAATGAAGCCTACCCCAACCTCTTTGATGTAGCGTTTGGACTTCTTCTGATTCTTTGTCTGGTGGACCTCGTTCTTCCGATCATTCTTTCCGGCATGGTGGTTTCACCTCCGGTTCTTGTTCGCAAGATCTTGAAGTATTCGGGCATTATGGGGTTTGCTTATGTATTCCCCAAATTTGTGGACACATTCCTTCTTGGGTTTGCTACTTCGGCAGCGCAGACGGCTGCGGGTGATTCTACTTTGCTTCTGGCAAATTTTGAAACCCCGCAGCTGCTCCTGCAGAAAGCAGCGTTCCTGATCACCCCGCTTCTTTCTCGTGTAGAGCATTTCGGTGTGTATGATATTCTCTCCCAGCTCGGCACCATCTTCTTCATTTATGTCTGTGCTTTTGCGGTTTTGATTGCGTTCTGCTTCTTCTCTTTCTACGTCATGCTGACGCTTCTTGAATTTTATATTTCTGCGGGTCTTTGTATCGCGACCGTGCCTTTTGGTTCTTTAGGGCTTACGAAGTTTACGACCGAAGGCGCAATCGGGCATCTCGTTTCTTCCGCCATCAAGTACTTTTTCGTGGCATTCTTCCTCTTCCTCTGTGTATCGGTGATCAATAATGTGAAGCCGGTGGAAAGCTTTACAGGCGGCACCATAGATATTGATCTTCCGGACTATGGACGGGAAGCCATGATTCAGACGGCTGAAGACGGGAGCATTGATTACAGCAAGGTGATTGCTCAATGGCCTGATGCGGAATATGTCATTGCTGCAGCTAAGGAAGCCGGTATTTCTCCTTCAGTGTGTCTCGCGATGTTCCTTCAGGAATCTTCTGGTGGTACAAATACAGGACCGCTTGGACCTGCCAACCTTATGCAGGTAGATAATGGGAATGATGTTGCTGTGGTTCCTCCTGCCTATTCTGACAGAAAAGATCTTTGCCCTAGTGGCGGTCCTCGTTGGAAGATTGAAGAGTTGTTCCCTGATGATCATTCGGACAAAATGGAAAACTGCCGTGCAGCTATGACTGTTTTCTACGACAAGATTGCTAAGAAAAACGGGAACTTGATTCAGGGGATTAAGGCATATAACTCCGAAGATCCCAATATCGGCGATCCGCATTACCTTGAACATGTGAATCGTTGGTACATTATTCTGACGGGTCACAGCCTGCCGATCAATCGCCATATGGCGATTACAGCAGAGCAGCTTGAGACGTATGTTCATGTTTCAACCAATCTGGTGGTTATTGTGATTATTTCCTGTCTCACGGTGGAAGGCGTGGTCGGGTACTTCAAAGGACCGATCAAGATCTAGCGAGTCTTTTCATCAGAGCTTGGGATCTGGAAGATCCCACCTATCCTCCCCCGCTCCCCTTGCCTTTGGGGAACGGGCAGAGGAAATGTTTAGAAAGAGTAACTGTTTGGGGGTGTTTTCTTTGGCAACTCGAAAAAAGATGTTTCGCCTGATGTGTCTTTGTGCCATTCCTTTGTTCTCGCTGCCTTTGGCGGCTTCGGCAGACAATTCCCTGCTGATCTTTCATGGGGATTATGGCGGTGGTTCTTCTACGCATGGGGTCTCTCATGTATTGAAGTATGACAAGGTCAATAATGTGTATTATGTGACGCGGCAGAGTTATGGCATTATGAACAAAGTCTCCGGCACGGCTTTTGAAACACAGGGCATGAAAGACAGTACTAAAAATCTGGCAGATGCTATTTCTTCCAGAAAAGAAAAGCTGGCTGCTGAAACGGATCAGCGCACCGCTTTGGATGACAAGATCCGGGCGAAAATCGACGGGTCGCTCGTTCTTACCTATGATTCCAATGCCCATGACACCATCACGCTGGGCGGCGAAGGCGGTACGCTTTTATCCCATGTGAAAGGGGATGCAAGCGATGCATCTTCTCTTGCCAATGGCGGGCAGCTTTTCGATCTCAATACTGCCATTTCCGGGGAAGTTTCTGCTCGGGAGGACGCGGTTACGCAAGAGGCGGGGATCCGAAGTGATGCGGATGCGGCGCTTTCCGCTCGTTTGGGGGCGCTTCCTGAAAATGAAACGTATCACTATGTGAAAGCGTCCGGGGAAGCATCCATGAGTGATAATCTTCTTTTTCTGGATGCGGAGCTGTCTTCCAATCGCAGGGATTTGAATGACGCGATCTCTGATCGGGAAGACCGGCTCGCGCAGGAACGCGCAGATCGAGCCGCCGGGGATGCGGCTCTTTGGAAGAAGCTCGGTACGCTTTCGGAAGATGGATTTATGATTCGGAAAGAGGCTTCTGCAGAAGACAATCTGACTTCTCTCGATGCTATGTTGGGAGAACTCAATGCCAAAGCCGATGCCTTTGATGCATATCGCAAAGATAAGGTTTCTGCCGAAAGGAAAGAGCGGGAAGAAGCAGATGCAAAGATCGATGATCGTATTGGGCATATTGGACCGAATGAAAAAGTTTCATACATCTCTCCTTCTTTTGCAGTGACAGATAATCTTTATACGCTGGATGCTGCGAGCCATGAGAACCGTGAATCGCTTGCTAAAGAAACCGCTGAACGGAAATCCGCTTTAGAAGCACTTGAAAAGGATGCCAACGAGCGGCTGGACCGTGAAGCGACATATATCACCGATACAGGAGCGAGAGTCGCTGCGCTTTCCTCTCTTCGTTTCGGGGATTACCGCAAGGGGCAGAAATCTTCGTTTGCCCTTTCCCTTGGCGGGTATCAGGGAGAACGCGCGGCAGCCATCGGTGGCAAGTATTATTTCAATCGGGACAGTGCGATGAACGCTGGTACTACGCTGGGGAATAAAAAAATGTCCAATTTGGGTGTGTCTTTCCGTATCCGCATGGATACTCCGGAATTATTGGCTTTGCAATCTATCAAAGAAGAAATGCTGACGCTTTATGATGACAATGAAAAACTGCAGGAAGAAATTCTAAAGCTGAAAGAGAAAGGAGATGACCCCGCATGAGAAAACCGTCTAAAAAGGTACTTGCGGCATTGCTTTTCCTTTCTTTGACTTCTAGTACGTCCGTATGGGCTAATAATGCTACGAAGGGGCTTGAAACGCATACCTATGATTCTTCGGGTATTTCTTATGATGCTAAGACAGATCGCTGGTATTATGAAAATACGAATGGTTCTATTCATGAATGGGTCTCCGGTGATGTTTTGCGCAATGTGGCAGTGGACAAAGTCACAACGGGAATTGCCCAGGAAACAAAAGACCGCCTGGCCTCAGTTTCTTCGGAATCCTCCTCGCAGAAGGCGGCTGATGCTTCTTTGCAAAAGTCCATTGATGAGATCTCCCAGAATGCCATCCGTTATACAGATGACACTCATTCTTCGATCTCGCTTCGAGACTCCGGTACCACCCTTTCTCATTTGAAGGATGGAACCGTGGCCGCTGGTTCCATGGAAGCGATTTCAGGGGGGCAGCTGGCTTCTTCTGATCAGGCGATTTCCAAGGAAACGGCAGATCGCAAAGCCGCTGTTTCTTTAGAAAAAACGGTGCGGCAAAGCGAAGATGATGCACTTTCAAACCGCATAGGGACGCTTTCAGGAAAAGAGACGGCCTATCTGTCTCCGGATGCGTCTTTGATAGGAAATCTTTCTTCTTTAGATGCGGCTTGCGATACGCTTTCCAAAGATGTGGCAGCAGAAAAAGCCGCGTCTAAGGAAGCGATCGATGCGGAAACATCCAAGCGGCAGGAAGAAGATGCCAAAATTGCCGGTGCGATCGGGAATGCTTCTTCTCAGGCGAATTATCTCAAAAAGAATGATTCGCTCTATGGAAAGCTTTCCACGTTGGACCAAAAGATCGATCCGCTGAAGGAGAAGATGGAAGAAGAAGCCAAGAAAAATGCCCATGCGTTTGATGCGGAAACACAAGCGCGAAAAGAAGCGGATGCGGCTCTTTCTGATCGTCTGGGTGAGTTTGATGCGGCAAGGGAAACCTTTTATCTGGATCCTTCCAAAGACATTTCCCGCAATTTGGTGCTCCTTGACCATGAAAATGCAGCTCTTGCAGATGCCATTATGCAGGAACGGAGAGACCGCAGAGAGCAGATGGCAGGGATCAAGGAACGTGCATCCGGCCGCATCGATGCGCTTTCTAAAAAAGCCCATGAAATGGGCGCAGGCGGCGCAGCGCTTGCCGGTGTTCAGTTCGATGCTTACCGCGAGGGTGAGTCTAAATGGTCTCTTGGCGCAGGGATGGGAAGTCATGGGTCCGCTAACAGTTCGGCGCTCGGTCTTTCTTATCACGCAAATGAAAATGTCAGCGTAAATGGGGCGTTTACCATTGGTTCTTCGGACACGATGTGGGGCTTGGGGCTTTCTGTTCGCCCGGGCTCCCCTGCTTCTTCCGCGAATTTGACCCCGGAAATGGCTCTTCTCTATGATATCGACCGGCTTGACCGTATCGCCAGAGAGGACGCACAAGCGATGGAGCAGGCATTGGAAGATGTCAAGCAGGGAAAGGAGCGATAACATGAAAAATTGCCATATTGCAAAGGGCATTGTCCTTTCTCTAGCACTCGGGGCTTCGTTTCTTTCGGTGTCCCCCACTTTTGCCAAATCCACTTACGTGGATGCCAATGGGCATGCCATTCTCCGGACCAATGATGCCGGACGTCATGTTACGATTGCTATCAAGTATAATCCGGAATTGGATCGGTTTGAATCCTATTTTGATGGGCATCTCGATTCCGTGGTGGATGCTGCCGATTGGTTTGACCCTATGATCACCAAAAATAATGCGGCTATTACGCAAGAAAAAGAAGATGTGGCATCTGCCATGACCTCGCTTTCTTCTTCCCGCATTGAGGCAGATACAAAGCTCAATGCAGCAGCGGACGCTCTTTCTGATGGGTCTATTGTCCATTATGATGGGAAGGATCAGTCGTCTGTTACCTTTTCCGGAACCAATGGCACGACCATCACGCATGTGAAAGACGGTGTGATGGCCGTTGGTTCTACCGATGCTGTGACGGCAGGGCAGGTATTAACGGAACAGGCAAAGCTGGACCAGGAAATTTCAGATCGGAAACTTGCTCTTTCTTCTGAAAGTGATCAGCGAAAACAGGCAGATGATTTATTAAGCCAGCGCATTGGCACCCCGGATGAGATGACTTCCGTGGTGTATATTGCTAAAGATGCGTCGGTCGCAGATAATCTCCAAGCGCTTGATTCTGAAGTTTATCACGGAAAGCAGGAGATCGCGGCGATGAAGAAAGCCAATCAGGAACGGCTTTCGGAAGAAGCTCTCCTTCGGGGCGAGACCGATCAGGCGCTTTCTGACCGGATCGGCAGTCTTGGCGATCTTCCTTCCAAGTATCTTTCCCCGGATGGCTCTGTCAGCAGTAATCTTGTTATTCTTGACCGGGAAACGCAGCATCTTTCTCATTCGTATGATGATACAAAGAATGCGCTCGATTCGCTGGCAGATACCGAGAAAAAGGAGCGCATGGATGCCGACAAGGCATTGACGGATCGTATCGGTACGATCACCAATGAAGATCTGACCCGTTATGTATCGCCCGATCGTTCCGTTTCCGGCAATCTCGTTTCTTTGGATCAGAGTGTCAAAGAAAATGCGGATGCCATCGAGCGCGAAACAGAGCTTCGCAAGAAGGACGTGAATGACCTTTCCCGCGATATTTCCGGTTCTATTGATGCCTTGCATCAGACTACATCGGAAACGGGTGCTGCCGCGGCGGCTTTAGCAGGGCTTTCCTATCTTCCCTATGAAGACAATCAGCGTGTGAATGTGGGAGCTTCCATTGGGCATTATGGCGGTGAAACAGCAGCGGCTGTCGGCGGGCAGTATTGGTTCAATCAGGATGCATTCGTGAATCTTGGCGCTTCGGTTGGCAGTCATCAGAACATGGTCTCTGGTGGTGTTTCTATCAAACTCGGGCAGGGCGGCGGAGAAGCCCGCGCCTTGCGCCGTATGAAAATGCAAAAGGCGGTGGCACTTTCCCAGAAGGCCTTACAGGATGCCAAAGACAAGAACCAATGGCTTTCTGCAGAAGCGGCTTATTATGGAGACAAGGAGCGTACCCTCCCCCGCCGCTTCCGTATGGCAAAACTTATTCATTATCGACTTAGTCTTGGAGATCACGTAGACCCGAATCTTTTGGAAGAGTATCAGGATGAACTCTCTTACATCGAGTCTCATGAAAATTCATAATGAGGTGATTCTATGAAACTTTCAAAAAAGGCTCTCGGTTTCGCGATTTTCTCCGCTTTGCTTTTCCCTTTATCTGCTTCTGCAGATACTGCCAGTCTGAAGGAAGCGGCGCAGAACGGCATTTATCTTGGCTCTGACTATTGCGATCGCGATGGCGGCGCTTCGGATGTCGCTCGCTGCTATTACCTCGGCTTTGACAAAGCGGATAAGCAGTACAAGGTTATTGTCGCAAAGATTTACAATAATGACGGGCTTTTGAGCGCCAATGGAGGGACGAATCTTATTCCTTCCACTGTAGGCATCAACAATGCCAACGAATGGAAAGAGTCCCAGACACTGACGGCTGAGCAGGCGAAGCTCTTTGGGTTGGGCAGCGGCTTCTCCAACCTGGAAGAAGATGAGACTACAGGAACCATCACTATTAAGAAAGATGCGGTCGTTGCCGGAAATTCCACGGTGAATGGAAATCAGACGGTGAATGGTACGTCCCATCTTGTCGGAGATACTACCATGGATGGCAATGCTTCTGTTGGCAAGGATCTTTCCGTCAAAGGCAACGCGACGGTAGATAAGGCTCTTACTGTTAAAGGCAATGCCACAATCGAAGGGAATCAGACGGTGAAGGGCACGTCTCATCTTGTCGGGGACACCACCATGGATGGCAATGCCTCTGTCGGCAAGGATCTTTCCGTCAAAGGCAACGCGACGGTAGATAAGGCTCTTACTGTTAAAGGCAATGCCACAATCGAAGGGAATCAGACGGTGAAGGGCACGTCTCATCTTGTCGGGGACACCACCATGGATGGCAATGCCTCTGTCGGCAAGGATCTTTCCGTCAAAGGCAACGCGACGGTAGATAA
>OLGE01000482.1_pt1 | contig 47908 bp, 34 predicted proteins | sample 1605151 | NCBI WGS metagenome assembly OLGE01 (sample SAMEA3888912, study PRJEB22519) | human gut metagenome | biome: human gut; feature: human-associated habitat; material: faeces | place: Denmark | collected 2010
CTTCCCCGACCAGCTGGCCATCGCCTATCCCGTGGCGCTGGCCATCGGCAACCTGATAGACCCGCCTGCCACCATGGTCAACGCCGCCGGCGACTATGTGGTGTCCTTTATCGTCTCCCGCTATGTGGACGGCAAGGACTGGCTGCAAAAGAAGCTGCACGGCGGGGCAGCGGACTGAGCTTCACGACGCCTCGATACCGGCGGAGCGCCCCTGTGGGCGCTCCGCCCTTACTTTTTCCTAAAAAAATAATTGGAAACGGTGGTTTACTTTCGCAGACTAAAATGATACAATATCAGGTAATGTTGGTATCCGGCAGAGGTCCGGAACAACCATGGAAAAGAGGAGAACGCGATATGGTAAGAGCGGCCAAGTCTAAGATCGCCAAGAAGGACAAGAACGACCGTCTGTATCAGGCCATCCTGACACTGGAGACGGAGGAGGAGTGCTACAACTTCTTTCAGGATCTGTGTACCATTTCAGAACTGCGGAGCATGGAGCAGCGCTACGAGGTGGCCACGTTGCTGAACGACGGCATGATCTACAACGACATTCTGGAGAAGACCGGCGCGTCCAGCGCCACCATCAGCCGCGTCAACCGCTCGCTGATCTACGGCAACGGCGGATATGAGAGCGTGCTGGAGAAGATGAAGGAGAAAGAGGGTAAATGAGCTGCTACGAGGCACTGGCATCCTCCTACGATGCACTGACGGAGGATGTGGGTTACGAAAAGCGGGCGGACTTTCTGGAAAAGCTGTTCCGCCGCAGCCGCATCCCGGTGCGGGTGGTGCTGGATCTGGCCTGCGGCACCGGCACCATGACGTGGCTGCTGACGGGCCGGGGCTATGAGCTTATCGGCGTGGACGGCTCCGAGGAGATGTTGGCGGCGGCCATGAGCAAGACCGGGTCGGTACAGGGCGTACCGCCCATCTTTTTGCACCAGTCCATGCCCAAGCTGGATCTGTACGGCACCGTGGACGCGGCGGTCTGCTGCCTGGACAGCCTGAACTATCTCACCGACCCCGCCGATGTGCGCCGCACCTTCCGGCGGCTGCACCTGTTCATCGCCCCCGGCGGCGTGCTGGTATTCGACGTGAACACCGCGGCCAAGCTGGCGGCACTGGACGGGCAGGTGTTTCTGGACGAGACGGAGGACACCTACTGCGTGTGGCGCACCGAGTACAGCCGCGGCCTGTGTACCTATTATATGGATATCTTCCAGCGCCGCAGTGACGGTGCGTGGGAACGGCGGGAGGAGCTGCACCGGGAGCGCGCCTATACCGTGGAGGAGCTGACGGCATGGCTCACCGAGGCGGGCTTCGGCGATATACGGGTCTACGGCGACGCCAAGCTGCGCCGTCCCGGCGAAAATGAGCAGCGGGTATATATCTGCTGCGTACGAAACTGAGCAAGAGAGGTTGACATAACGTGGAAGACAGAATCGTAAGAGCCATCTCCAGTGATGGCATGGTGCAGGCGGCTGCCATTTACAGCCGGAATCTGACAGAGCGGGCGCGGCAGATCCACAAGACGCTGCCGGTGGCCACGGCGGCGCTGGGCCGCGCACTGGCTGGCGCGTCCATGATGGGCAACGCCCTGAAGGGGCAGGGCGCCAGCCTGACGCTGCAGATCAAGGGCGGCGGGCCGCTGGGTACGGTGCTGGCTGTCAGCGACAACGAGGGCAACGTCCGGGGCTACGTAACGAACCCGCAGGTGGAGCTGCCCCTCCGGGCGGACGGCAAGCTGGACGTGGGCGGCGCCGTAGGCCATGAGGGTACGCTGACCGTCATCAAGGATCTGCACATGAAGGAGCCCTATGTGGGGACCATCGACCTGCTGGGTGGCGAGGTGGCGGAGGACATCGCCGGGTATTTCGTGGAATCGGAGCAGATCCCCACGGCCTGCGGTCTGGGCGTGCTGGTGGATCGCGACCAGAGCGTGAAGTCCGCCGGCGGCTACCTCATCCAGCTGATGCCCGGCGCTACGGAGGATACCATCGTCAAGGTGGAGGGCGGCATCATGGCGGCGGGGCCGGTCTCGGCGCTGCTGGAGCAGGATCCCGATCCGGAGCATTTGCTGCGGGCGGTGATGAGCGACTTCGACCTGAAGATCCTGGAGACCCAGCCCGTGTCCTATAAGTGCTATTGCAGCCGGGAGCGGGTGGAGCGCGCGCTGATCTCGCTGGGCCGGAAAGAGCTGGAGAAGATGCTCCGCGAGCAGGGCGGCTGCCAGCTGAGCTGCCAGTTCTGCGATACGGTGTACGACTTCTCCAAGGAAGACCTGGAGAGGCTTCTGGCGTCTCTGTAAGAAAAATGCGATTTTTGAAAAATTCTTGTTGACAGATTTGGATGGGTTTAGTATAATAACCAATGTCGCTTGAGAGAACGACAGGTACGGGAGCATAGCTCAGCTGGTTAGAGCACCTGCCTTACAAGCAGGGGGTCACTGGTTCGAGTCCAGTTGTTCCCACCATCCAAATGGCCAAGTAGTTCAGTTGGTTAGAACGCCAGCCTGTCACGCTGGAGGTCGAGGGTTCGAGCCCCTTCTTGGTCGCCATATGCCTCTGTAGCTCAGTTGGTAGAGCAGCGGACTGAAAATCCGCGTGTCGTTGGTTCGACTCCGACCGGAGGCACCAAGGTGCCGCAATAGCGGTGCCGTTTGCGGGCGTAGCTCATCTGGTAGAGCGCGACCTTGCCAAGGTCGAGGTAGCGAGTTCGAGCCTCGTCGCCCGCTCCAAAAAGAATACCCCATCCGACAGGATGGGGTATTCTTTTTGGAATGTGCCGCAGCACCGGAGAACTCGCTGCCTCGACCTGCGCGAAGCGCGTCAAATCAAGAGGTGAGGCAGGGCTCCTGCGAATGGCGACAGCCATTCGTGGGATGCCGGGAAGCGAGTTCGAGCCTCGTCGCCCGCTCCAAAAACACCACCCGATAGGGTGGTGTTTTTTCGTGTGCGCCTCGGCGCTCACCGTCGTGTCAGCCGGCTGACGGCGGCTGCCGCAGCCGACAGCCGGGACACTTCCTCGAAAGCGCCTCGCTTCATCCGCCGCAGGCGGCGCTTCGGCGCTTTCCTCGTTGCCCGCTCCACAAACACCACCCTATCGGGTGGTGTTTTTTTGTGTGCGCCTCAGCGCTCACCGTCGTGTCAGCCGGCTGACGGCGGCTACCGCAGCCGACAGCCGGGACACTTCCTCGAAAGCGCCTCGCTTCATCCGCCGCAGGCGGCGCATCGGCGCTTTCCTCGTCGCCCGCTCCAAAAACACCACCCTATCGGGTGGTGTTTTTTCGTGTGCGCCTCAGCGCTCACCGTCGTGTCAGCCAGCTGCCGGCGGCCACGTTTTTCAGCCTATTGCGCCATATTTCGCGTAGTCACGACAAGGAAATGGGGGAGGCGGACGAGATTTAGACAGAATAACAGATATTTCGCGTTTTTTCTTACAATGGAAAAATCTATGTGGTATACTGACGCGGAGTATAATAGCGAATGCGCTGGGGGTTGCATCGCTGTGGACTTGGTGCGCCCCTATTGCGCGCTGTTGTCGGAAACGTTTGCACCCATGATCGAGATCCGGTGCATAGGAGACGGCGCGACATCGCTGCACCGCACGGAGGGCTGACAGAACCCGGACGGCGGCCGTAAATAGGGGGGTAATTAGATATGCTAAAAAAGGTTTCCTTTGTCTTAGTGGGAATCGGTCTGGCTGCGATTATCGCATTTTCAGGGTTTGGTATCTGGCGCGCAACACGTCAAGTACCCGCCTTTGACGCCGCCGGATACATCCTTCAGGGAGAGACAGAGGAAGTAAAGTCGATCTCTTTCCGGTCCGGCGAGGCTTATACCTCGACGCTGTCCGGAGGTATAAGCTTTTCCGACACGGACGGCAAGAAGACCACCGTGCCTCGGGAGAGCTTTGTTTATTTTGAGGACAGCAGCGTCATGGCGCTCAGCGATGGCGTCCTGGTGGATTTCAACGATCTGTCCGATAATTTCATCAACAACTACTATATCAATGCAGGGCTGTGCCTGCGTGACAGCAATGGCTCATACACGGCGGAGGCTACCGCCGGTACTATGACGTTCGGCGAGCACCTGTGGAAGCTCTCCGACACGAAGTACCTGATCGAGGCGCCGTCTCTGAAGGTCTATCTGTCAGAGGGGGACGTCCGCGAGGTGAAGGACTATGTGCAGGTGGTGGTCACGGCCGACAACATCGTACATCTGCTGACACCGGATAACCTGTGGATGACCATTTCCGAGGAATGCTATATCGAAACGGATCAGGGCGTAAAGATCTATCCGGTGTCCCAGCTCATTGACAGCGGTACCTATAAGCTGTCGATGGCAAAGCTGTCGGTGACGCCGGAGGATGCCATTGTGCTGTCGGAGCTGGAGACGCGGCGGCAGATCGTTCCCGAGCTGAATATCGAGGCGATTGACGGCGCGGACGGTCAGGATGGTACGGATGGTCAGTCCGGACAGGAGGGCGCGTCCGGCACCGCCGGCAGCGCCGGTAAGAACGGCGCTACCGGTACGGCGGGCGCAGGCGGCGCCAGCGGCGAAGGCGGCGCCAACGGCGGCCACGGAGCCAGCGGTAAGGACGCCGTGGCAGTGAGTACCACCAACAGTGCGCTGCCTACGATGAGCATAACCGAGTGGAAGGTGTCCGCTACGGGCCTGCACGGTACGATCAAGGTAACGGATAACGGTCAGTCGCTGCAGAACGTCGGCGACATAACGGATTGCATGACGCGGTATCCCGGACGAGTGACGATCACGGAAGTGGCCACTGGAGAGGTCGTTTACTGCTATCCAACGAATGAGCTTGATGGCGACACCTCGACGGCGTTCAACTTCTATACCGGTACGGAGGAGGTTCCGTTCTTCACCAGAGGCGAGGTACTGAAACCAGACACCGAATATAAGCTGTCGGTAACGGCATATTATGCAGCCAACAATCTGGTATATTCCCGTGAGTTTATCGGGCGCGTGTTCTACACGGATTCCACTGGCGTACATCTGACCTATCAGGAGGCCACGCAGACCAGCGTGACGCTTGCGGCAGCAGTGGGCAGCGATTACGCGGGGAGCGTCCAAAAGGCGACGGTGTATCTGATGACACCGGAGCAAGCTAAGACATTTAGCGCGGCATCTATTTCCACTCCGGCAATGTATGTGGCCGCGTGTGATATTCCTCTTTCCGAAACGGCCGCGAAGAGGGTTGTGCTTTTTGATAAGGGACTGGCTCCCAACCAGACGTATGTGGCGCGGGTCTATGTGGAAACAGACAGCGGCCTGAAGACACTGACGCAGCAGAAACTGGAGGTCATGACGCTGAAACGGGCGCCTGTGTTCGACAAGACCGACAAGCCCTCGGTGAACTATAACCGTGCCTCCGGTGTATTTGAAGTCTTCCGCCCGACAGTTACCGATCCGGACGGCGGTGCAGTGAGCTATACCTATACGGCCTATAAGAAAAACGGAGCAAACTGGGAGAACGCAGGCGAGCGTACCATCACCCCCAGCACCGGTGAGCCGGTGGAGTTCGCCATGGCACCCGGTGAGGTGTACCGCTTCGAGGTCAAGATGACCTTTAACGACAATGAAAAAACGGTGAGCTATGACCTTGGACGAAGTGAGGAAATGAAGTCCGAGGGCGACAGCATGCCCAAGATCACGTTGACACCGGAGAGTGCCGGAGCGGACTATAACAAGTATAATGGTACGCTGCGCATCGCACTGGGGAGCAAGAGCAGCATCACCGTTGACCCCACGCACCCTCTGACACTGGAGCTGTATGCCGACCAGATTGCTCCGATCAAGGTGGAGTTGAAGGGCAGCGAGCCGGTGACGGAAACCAATCGCTATACCTTTACGCTGGATAATACCACCAACACAAACCAGGTGGATGTCAAGGTGAATCTGGAGAACCTGTATAAAAACACCAACTACTCCATCACGGTATCCGGCTACTTGAACGTGGGCGATGGAAACGATGTGGTGAACCGTACCATTGGCACGGTGAGCTTCCGGACGTACGAAACGGTGACGCTGAACACCACCTGGAGCAAGCCTACGGAAACTACCGGCGCAGCGATCTCTCGAACACTGGCGCTGGCCGTGCAGGACAGTCAGGCAGTGGCTGACCCAGTGCGCAAGACGTATGCAGAAGACCAGCTGAAGAGCGGTCAGATCGTGGTGGAGCTGTTCAGCGGCACCGGCACGGGCAAGCTGCGTATCGCACAGAAGAACTACAATGAAAAGGAGGATCTGGAGAAGATCTTCGGCAGCGGACTGACGATCACAGAAGCGGATTTCGGCAACCCGCCGCTGAATAAGGACGGCAACTACACGCTGACAGTCAGCGAGGTGGCGGATAAGAGCTATACCCTGTCGTTGGGATATGTGAACACCTTCGACGATATTATGAACGCAGCAGAGGTGGTGTCCGCAGAGCCGACCCCGCCCGATCTGCTGGTGGATCCGTCTGACGGTGTGAAGGCAACGCCTATCTATAACAGTGATATTGCCACTTACGGCGGAACGAAGGATGAATCTCTGCCGGATGACGCGATCATGGGTTATACGCTGGAGGCCAGCTATGACAATGTCCAGCGTATCGGCAAGAGCATTACCTACTATGCCTTTGAGTACAACACATTCTTCAACGCGCTGGCAAACAACGACCCCATTAAGGTGGAGGGCGCGCCGCTTATGAAGATGACACTGCCCATCGACAGCGGCAGTAACTTCGTGCCTAAGGTAGCGGTGCTGTTCGGCGGAACGAAGTCCACAGAGCCGAAGTATTATAACGGCTACAACACCTATTACGCTGGCGAGCCCAGTGTGCCGGGTTCCTCGTTGGTTTCCGGTATGGGACGTGGTTTCCGGTATATCTTTGCCTACACCGTGGAGTATGCGGGGAGCAGCACGGGCGAGGGTACTGCTACGTTGACATATCCCTACGGACATAAGGATTACAACGACTATAACCTGGTACACGGCGGCGTAAAGGAGAACGGCGTACAGATCGGCAACAGCGTCGCATATGTCCTGAACTCCGGTATGTGTGAGGCGCCGCAAATCCTGCCGGATTTCCACACCTATGTGAGTAGTACCACGCAGGAAACGCTGGCACGAGGCGATGCCACGACGGCCACCGGTAAGGTGGAGCTGCATTACAAATGGCGTGATCCGGATAAGCTGATCATAGATGACAACACAGCCAATAACACAAAGATCACATACACGTACGAGAACAATCCGGTTTCTCAGAACGTACAGAACACATCGGTGGGTGATAAGTGGTACAGCGTTACCATGAACTACGCGGTGGTCAAGGGAACGGCCTCATGCCTGATGCCGGAGGTCAATGTCTGTGCATACAGACTGGACTACGATCAAATGCTGAGCCGTTTCAACATGGATAAGGATGAGAAAGCCATGGCCATTGGTGCGATACCTCTGGAATGGTCTTGGGAGCAACAGTTTGGGCAGGAGAACTATAAGAATATCCAGCTGAGCATGGATATGGGGCATTTGGCGGAGAACTTTATTGCCTTCCGTTTCGATGTAAGCGGCGCCACCAGCGCGCCCACCAATGCACTGCTGTCCCGAGCAATCAGCCTGAAGCTGACCCTGCACACGACGGATGGTGGCACGACAGAAAAAACCTTCTATCTGCCGCTGGTGTCGGATGTGTACGGCACGTATGCCAAGCTGGCCACCGGTCTGCTTGGAACAGAATTCCTGGACAAGGAATTCAAGGTGACAGAGGCCGTCCTGCTGTATGATACCGGTATTCAGGGCTGGAGCCTGCTGGAAGGCCCGAACAACAGAGCGGGCTTTGCCCTGCAGTATGTGGAAGACGGCGGCAAGCAGTTCGAATTTACCAACTACATTGGCGCCTCCACCCTGAGCAATGTGCCGGCAAACGGCGCGTTGCTGACGACCGGACAGAGTTTCTCAGAGCAGCAGCTGCGGCAAACCATCGGCAATACGGTAAAGGACGACACAAAAATGGCGCTGGGAACGTCGAATGTGATCGTTGCCTCCAGCGGCAGTACTCGCTATCTGTATCCGGATCGCTGCGGTGTGGACGCACATAACAGCACTTTGGTATCACAGCTGAGCGGCAGGTACCTGACGCCTAAGAAGGTGGCTGCGTATAAGTTGAGTTTCCCGTCAGGAGGCGATCAAGGCACCCTCAGTCAGATGACACCGACCATTGATAATCCGCATTTCGCTGTCAGCAGCACGGAGATCAAAATTGAAAATATTCGGGTTTACGGTCTCAAGAACGGCGGCACGATTTACGCGGCGGCCTACGAGAGTCGTGATGAGGCGGAAAAGCTGGACGCTCCGCAGGCGTCCGTGGAGATCGCTATCGGCAGTGACGGAAAGCCGACCGCCGATCCGGCGCTGAAGAACCTGATGAGCCATAAGAAGTATTATGTGGCCTTCTACCATGTGGCGGACAACGGCGACCGACATCTGCTGTTGACTGCTGATACGGCGCAGGTGGCTGTCTACGAGGTGACCACCAGTAAAAACGCAGTCATCAAGGTACTGGAGCAGGAATATCGGAACAACAGCTACTTTGACAAGTCAATGGTCTTTACGTACAGCATCGACCGACTGTTCAACATCAATATCTCCTATGACATCTACGCAAGCGAGAAAGACGCGATCGACGGAAAAAAACCGGTCCTCACCCATAAGCAGATGGCTACGGGCGACGAGAATGCCATTTTGAACGCGCCGACCACTCTGTCGTGGGAGAACCAGATATCCATCAACCTCAGGCCCAGTGCCAACCGCGCGGCGCTGGAACCCGGCAAGACCTACTACCTGAAGATAAGCGCTACGGAGGGCGATGGTACACCGGCCGGCAATGCGATCGAAAAGTTTACGCTGACGGCTATCGGTAACTACGATGCGCTGATCTACGTCAGCAACGCCAAGGCGGATTCCATTACCTTCTGGGTGACGATCAACGACCCGCAGTATACGCTGATGGGCAGAGATACAGGCGCGGGCAAATACGAGGGTGCGCTGTATGCAGTGCGCTTCACGGATGAACATGGCAACCTGCTGCGCACGACCTACGATGATAAGGTGTACAGCGCCAACGATCTGCGAAAGGAATTCGTCCTTTCCAAAGGGGTCCTCAAGAATGACAACATCACCGCAAACCAGCAGATCGAGGAGAATAAGACCTACCAGATCCATATCTACGCAGTACCGGATGCCGACCACAACGGTACCATCCAGCTGGCAGGCGAGGAGCAGTTGCGGGATTGGACGAAATTCTTCAAAGGGAGCGGCGCCATGGGGGACTGCGGCACAGAGCTTCAGAAGATCATCGCAGGCTTCTGGAAAAACGACACCAGCCATATAGCAAATCCGGTGGAGGCGCAGCTGAAGATCGCATCTAAGAGCCAGAAGACGACCACGGAAGAAGGCTGGATCCTGAACGAAGACGGCGTGTATCCGTCCCGCTTTGATCCGACAACCGTGCGTATCCAGTTTGAGGAGAGCGTTGGCCTGCTGGGGACGGGAGAAAGCGCGGAACCGGTATTTAAACAGATTGACTGGTCGGTCGCCGGTAAGGCCGGAGATGGTTCGCCGGTGAGTGCGTCGGGAACGGCGCGCTACTCCAAGGGTAACACGCTGCTGCAGTCCGGTAAGAGCGGTAGCTACTACGATATGTATTACTATGACATCCCGTATGAGCTGGGTCAGGGAAACTATGTGATCGTACTGCAGTTCCGGACGGCGGAGGAGGCAACCTCTCCGACCAAATCCATCACCATCCGCAGCGGCGTGTAAGCGATTGAGGGGGCAATATGAAACGGGTAAGAAAATTTAAAAAAGCCACATGGATCGTTTTCTCCATGTTGGCGGCGGTCATCGCGGCGGCATTTGTCGTGATGGGCGTTACGGCGGTGCGGACGGCCTCCGCCAAGGAACCCGCCGTGGAGCTGGCGGCAGGCACGGTGATCTACGACAGTACCTGCACGCCCATCCAGCTTACCGAAACCACACTGGTGAGCCGGGAGAATGGCGTCTACTTCCTGAAGCAGAGCGATGCGGATATCCCGCTGGGCGCCCACACGCTGGCCTATGACGGCAGCGGCGTGCGGGTGTTCGGCGGCGGCTACCGCATTGATGCCGATGGCTCCATCTGCAGCGTTACCGATCAGGACAGCTTCAGCGAGCTGGGAACAGGGGCGATCTTCAAGCTGGCCGACAGGCGCTATGCCATCGCGGCTTCCGCCATCGCCGACGCGGACCATGTGTTCAGCGCCGACGGGTATCTGTTCATCCTGATGGATGTGGTGGGCAATGCACGGCTCTACTCCAACAACATGAGCCTGAAAACCACCCAGCCCACCACCGTTGAGGGCGGCAGCATCACCTTTGATATTGCCAACGAGCTCATGACCGCGGGAAAGCTGACCATTGATCTGGGAAAGCTGATCGGTACCACAAATACCTACGACTCTGGAGTGTATAAGACCATCGACCATCCCCAGACGCCGGATTCCATTGATCTGACCATCAAGGGCGGCGCAGGCGGTAACGGCGGCTCCGGCGGCGCAGGCGGCAATGGCGGCGCAGGCGGCGACGGCGGCAAGGGCGGCGACGGCGGCATCGGCGGAAATGGCGGTATCGGCGGAGCAGGCGGAGCAGGCGGCGCTGGCGGTACCGGTGGTACCGGCGGCTCCGGCGGTATCGGCGAGGATCAGAATCCTGTGCAGATCGTTATGCTGAAGGCAGTACGCTCCGAGAGCAGCACCAGCCTGACGGCGGATTACTACTTCGTGGATCCCTTCGGCAGTCTGGGTATGGTGTATCTGGAGCTGCATGAAGTGGAGAAAATCCCTGATGGATACACCATCCGCAAGCTCTATGAGAACACGGAGGACGAGGTCTGCAAGGCCTACTGGGAAAAGGAAGAATACAGCCGCGTATCTGTCAGCGCCTATGACAGCAGCTATACATTTACGGGGCTGAAACCGGGGACGAACTATTATGTGGTTCTGGGACATGTGGCCGCGAACGCAGTGACAGATGAGCTGGAGCGCACCTTGGATGATTACTTCAAGGTATCCACTAAGCAGATGGCAGACAGTCTGGTCATCTCGGCCATCAACAGCACGGAGATCAACTTCACGCTGGAATTGGAGTCCGCACAGCTGCCGGTGGCCAAGGTGGTGCTGGTGGATAATACAGCACAGTCGTGGGTACCTCTGGGTGACGCGGCGAAGGCGGAGGCCGCTTCCGGCGGCTACCACGGCACGATAACCGCCGATGAAGCCCAACTGAAGAAACTGCCGAGTATCGAGATCCAGGCACAGGATGCAGATGGCAAGGTGCTGCTGACCGCCAGATGCAGCAACAGCTTCTATGCACCGACAACACCGTAAGATCCATGCACCGGCGGCTCCGGGAAGCGGAGCCGCCGGACGATAAAAAAGTAAAGAGCCCTGTGCGTCAGGGAGAGAGGAGATCAATATGGAGAATTTGTATGCATCCGTCCTCAGCGCCATCGGCTGGATGATCGGCCTGGCTTTCTTGGGTATCGGCGTGGGCCTCGGCCTGCTGGGTGCAAAGGTAGCGGAGGCTGTGGGCCGCAACCCCGAAACAAAGGACGAGGTGGTACGCAGCGCCATGACCATCGTTTTGGCTATTGTGGTCCTGTTCGTGCTGCTGCTGGCTTTCGTGTTTATCCTGCTGTATTTTAATCCCTTCGTTGCGTAATTCGTAGACGGCATAAGGAGGGGAATGGCTTGATCTATGCAATTTACATTGCAGCCGCGGCCGTCGTGGGGGTATTGATCGGCTTTGTGGTGCTGTCTGTCACATGGCTTAAAAGGACGGTCGCGAAAAACATCCGCAGCAAGACGACGGAGCTGATATCCGTTTACGATGACCTGCTGGAGGAGAAGAGCCGGGAGCTGGCGGCACTGGAAGCGAAACAGGCAACGATACCGCAGCAGAGCGTCAGCAGCCGGGAGCCGGAAACGGCACAGGCAGAAGCAGTGGCGGCGACGCTTCCGGCATCGGAGATGCTGGGGATGGCGGAACGCTCCGGCGGAGCGGTCTACCGGGACGACACCGTTGGCAAGACGTATTTGAAGATCCGGGAGAATTTCTCCTTCCGGATGGAGGAGCTGCTGGCGGCAGTTTCCGATGTGCCGAAGACACAGAACAGCGTGGCTGGGCGGCTGCTGGAGCAGCTGGACTATGACACGATATTCCATCTGGCGACGATGGACGCAAACGATCAGGTCGCCATATTGAGGGGGGCGCTTCCCGCAGAGGAGGCGTGCCTGCTGGAGGACTATCTGGCAGGAAATAAAACATTTTGCGTACTGGAATTCTACGATCATTTGCGGGCGCTGGCGGACGCGGAGTCGAAAGCGGTACGCCTGCGTGTCCCTGTCGCTGCTGCAAATACGCAGACCGCGCAGGCAGGGGTGGAGATCGTTCCTGACGAGGAGATCTGCGAGGGATTCCAGATGGAGGCCGATCAGGTACTCTATGATTACTGCATCAGGGCGAAGGAGTTGAGATAATGGAGCATACGATCAGCAGCGTCATCGATCAGAAGATCGCGGATATCAAGGCCGGTACCAACGCCTATGGTACCGGGCGGGTGCGCCTTGTGCGCGAGTACATCGTGGAGGCCACCGGGCTGGATCATGCGGCCTATTTCGAACGCGTGACCATCGGCGACCATGCGGAGGGATATGTAGATGCGGTGCGGCAGGACAGCGTTCTGATCGCACTGACCCGTATGGATGAGAAAGTCAAGGTCGGAGACAGGGTTGTGGCCACCGGGAAGGAGTTCTCGGCACAGTTCTCTCCGCTGTCCGCAGGCCATATCGTGGATATTTTCGGCGAGGACAAGTTGGCCGGAAAGCGTCTGGATGAGCTGAAGGATATTCCTATTGAGGGAGAGCCGATCCCCATCATGGACCGTATCGCAGTGACACGGCCCCTGCATACCGGCATTATGGGCATTGATATGCTCTATCCCATCGGCCGCGGCCAGCGTCAGCTGATCGTGGGCGATAAGAAAACAGGCAAAACGCAGATCGCGCTGGATACCATCTTGAACCAGCGGGGTGAGGACATCATCTGCATCTACGTGGCCATCGGAAAGACGAAAAAGGAAGTCAAGGACATTTACAGTCAGCTGCTCTGCCGGGGTGCGATGGAGTATACCATCATCGTTGCGGCGTTCAATGACGACTGTGCGCCCGTGCTGCAAAGTACGCCGTATGCCGCACTGTCCATCGCGGAGACGTATTTGCGGGAGGGAAAGGATGTTCTGGTGGTGCTGGACGACCTGAAGCGCCACGCGGATGTGTGCCGCGAGATCGCCCTGCTGATGGAAAAGACACCCGGACGCGACGCCTATCCCCCGGATATTTTCTATGCCCACTCCCGTATGCTGGAGCTTGGCTGCCAGCACAAGAACGGCGGTTCCATCACCGTGCTGCCGATCTGCGAGACAAAGGGCGGAGATATCACGGACTTTATTTCGACGAACATCATCTCCATCACGGATGGACAGATCGTCCTGTCGGCGAAGAACTTCGAAAAGGGACAGAAGCCCGCCATCAACTATGGCCTGTCGGTATCCCGTCTGGGCGGCGCAGTGCAGACGGCCGCCATAAAGAAGGCGGGGCCGCCTATCCGCAGAGAGCTGCTGGCCTATCTGGAGCAGCGCGAGGTGTTTGAGTTGGCGAATGCCGACGAGATGGGCGAGGCGCTGCGCGAGAGAATGCGGCGCGGCGCGGTCATTTTGGATATGTTGAAACAGCACAAATTCGCCGTGCGCACGCCGGAAATGATGCTGGAGATCACCGGCCGTCTGGCAGGCGGAGGCACACAATGAACGTAAAAGCGGTCGTTAAGGTCATGAACTTCCACGCGCTGCTGCGGGTGGAGGCCTCCGGCCAGCAGGCGCTGAAGTACAGCACCATGGAGGAAGAGCTGTCCGACATGATGCGCATTCTCCAGAACAACCAGAACCTGCGGCTGGATAAGCGGATACGTCTTCCGGATGAGGGCCTTCCCGTACTGCGCATCTATCTGGGGTCCGATCTGGGCTTCTGCGGCAGCGTGAACACATCCGTGTCCTCCGTTTTGCAGCACGATGGCGCGGATACGGAGAAAATCGTGATCGGCAGAAAGCTGCGCCGTCCGGCGGAGGTCAGCGTATTTCTGACGCAGGAGGAATACCGGGAGAATTTCGGCGTGCTGCGTACATATCTGGAGCGTGCGGTGCGTCAACGGCCGTGGTCGGCGGTGGAGCTTGTGTACAATCACTACTACAACGTCACCTCGGTAAAGCAGGAGATCAAGCGGATCTATCCTTTGGCCGAGCCGGAGGAGGTCGTTGATGCAAACGCATGGGACGATTTTGAGATCGAGGGGGACGCACAGGAGCTGCTGGAGGATATGATGATCTCCTGCCTGGTATACGAGGTGAGGATCGCAGCGGCCAGCGCCTATGCGGCGGAAAACATTATGCGGCAGAACGCTACCTCCGAATCGTTGAAAAAGCTCGACGAGATGGAGAGTGAGGCTGCGCGGGTAGAGCGAAAAAAGAAGAATCAGGCCGCATTCCGGAAAACGATCGATAGCTTTATCAAGCAGAAATCCTTACGGAGGTAAGTGCGATGGCCGAGATCATTACGTTTACAAATCAAAAAGGCGGTGTGGGTAAGACCAGCCTGGCCATGAACTTCGGCGTCCGGCTGAAAATGGCCGGAGCCCGTGTGCTGTTCGTGGACATGGACCCACAGGGGAATCTGACGTATACCATGGGAATCGATCACGCGGAGGTCACGGTCTACGACCTGCTGCTGGGACGAAGGACGGCGCGCGAGGCCATCCTTCATGCGGCGGAGTGCGATATCATCGCGTCGTCACCCGGATTGAGCACCTTCAATCTGACGCAGGCGGGAACGGGGAAGGAGTATCTTCTACGCAACGCTTTGCAGCCGGTGGCAGCGGACTATGACTTTATCGTGATCGACAGTCCACCCACGTTGGGCATCCTGACCATCAACATCCTCACCGCGGCCAACAGCGTTATGATCCCGGCTTTAGCGGATGTGTTCAGCCTGCAGGGAATTGGGCAGCTCTACACGACGATCCAAACCGTGCAGGCAAACAGCAACCCCAAACTCCGGATCGCCGGCATCGTGCTGTCACGGCATACCGACCGACTGCTCCTCAGCCGCGAAATGCGGGAGATGCTGCGCAGCACGGCGGAACGCCTGCACACGCGCATTTTTGAGAGCGCGATCCGAGAGTCGGTGGTGGTGCGTGAATCCCAGGCAATGCGGCAGAGCATTTTCCGATACGCTGCCCGCAGCAAGCAGACCGAAGATTATGACCGGTTCGCACTGGAATACCTAAAGTATGCCGGTTATCTGAAAAATCAGTGAGTAGGAAAGAGTGGATCGTATGGCTAAGAAGTCGTTTTTGAATATTCCGGCAGAGGACTTCCTGAAGGAGTCGCCGGACAACTCGGCCGCACAGGATATCTTCAGAAGCGTGTCGAGTACTACCGTACCCCAGGAGCAGAGTCAGGCACAGCCTGCATCACCGTTGGTGGAGGCTCTGGTCAAGCAGCGGCAGGCACAGCAGCCTGTGCAGCCCTCCGACGGTACGGCACAGGAGGATAATGATATGGTTGGACGTATTGTGTCTGTTTCCAGCCTGAAGGTGGAGGTGTTCCTGAAGCGGACAGATATCTGCATACGCGACCTGCTATATACAGAGGCCGGCGGTGTGCGCTATATGTTCGAGGTGCAGGAGATCAATGGCTCCGTGGCGGCGGCGATCTGCTGCGGACAGACACGCGGCCTTCAGCGCGGGATGCCCGTCTATTTGCAGGCGGGCGGATTGCAGATCGCCTATGACGATCAGGCCCTGGGTCACGTGTTCAGCTCCTACGGCGATACGCTGGACGGAACAACGCTGAACGCGCCCCATACCCGCAACATCTATGATAAGTCTCTGGCCATGAGCGAGATCGTGATTGACGGCGATATCCTGTGGACAGGCATCAAGGTGCTGGACTTTTTCGCGCCCATGCGCAAGGGCTTCAAGATGGGCCTGCTGGGCGGCGCCGGCGTGGGCAAAACGGTGCTGATCAAGGAGCTGATCCACAATGTGTATCAGGGTCTGAACTCCAACTCCGTGTTCGTCGGTGTAGGTGAGCGCTCCCGCGAGGGCCGCGACCTGTACGACGAGATGGTGGAGGCGGATCTGCTGGACAAGGTGGCCATGGCCTTCGGCCAGATGGGCGACAACGCCATGAGCCGCAGCCGGGCCATGTACACGGGCCTGACATTGGCGGAGTACCTGCGGGATGAGAAGAAGCAGGATGTGCTGCTGTTTATCGACAACATTTACCGTATGGTGCAGGCCGGTGCGGAGATCTCCACGGAGCTGGCGCGTATGCCCATCGACAATGGCTATTCCCCCGCACTGCTGACCGAGATCAGCGAGGTGGAGGAGCGCATCAACTCTACGCCGGACGGCTCCATTACATCCTTCCAGGCGATCTTTATCCCGGCGGATGATATGAACGACGGTGCTGTGCATGCCATCTCCCAGCACATGGACGGTCAGGTGGTGCTGGACCGTAAGGTGGCGGAGAAGGGCCTGTACCCGGCTATCAACGTGTTTGCCACCAACTCCAGGATCGTTGACCCGGATGTGATCGGGCAGCGCCACGCCGATTTGGTAGAGAAGGCGCTGAAGACCCTTTCCCGCTATGAGGAGCTGGAACAGATCGTGGCCGTTTTGGGTATCGACGATCTGTCGGAGGAGGACAGAAGCATCTTCTTCCGCGCCCGTAAGCTGCGGAACTATTTCTCTCAGCCCATGTATGTGGCGGAGCAGTATACCGGTATTCCCGGCCAGTTTGTGGCCATCGGGGATGTGCTGGACGATGTGGAGGCCATTCTGGATGGCCGCTGTGATGATGTGGACGAGCAGGAGTTCACCTATATCGGCGCATATCTCAAGACCAGAGTATGATGGGAGGGGCAGTGCGGATGGCAAAGCAGACGAACAAGGATTACGAGGAAATTCGGGATGCCGGACGCATAAATGCGCGTATCATTGACGCGAGATCCGGACTGCAGACATTGCATGATATCTATGCTGTCCGAATACACAGTAAGGGCTTTCGGGCGCTTATCATGAATGACTATCTGCCCACCATCGGGAGAGTGAACGGCAGCGTCACGCTGCTGAACAACGAGGGCGAGCACCACTATGAGCAGATACGCGGTTTTTATAAGCACCAGCACAACGAGTTTACACTGCTGATAGAGGAATACCTGAAAGAGGGAGCCGTGTAAGTATGAGCGCAAAGGAATTGCTGCTGCGGGTCCTGTTGGAGCTGCGGCCTATGCTGCCGGGGACCGCTGCGGTGGTGGCAGCCAGCCTGCTGGTACTGCCGACACTGCTGGTCTGCTGCAAAACAGCGTGGGTCAACGACCCTCGCTTCCGAGTCGCCGGACTGTTTTTCGGCCTGACGGGGCGAGATGCGTGCTTCCTCTCCTGCGCATGGATCAAGCTGATCGTCATGCTGGTGTTCATCGTGGGATTTCAAAAGCTTGTGCTGGTGCAGTACGGCATGGTATTGCTGCCGGGCGTACTGGCGGCGATTTGCGCCCGATCGGGTGGGCAAAAGACAGGAACGCTGCTCTGGCTGGTGCTGCAAATGGCAGGACTGCTGGCAGTAAACCTGATCTGCGGCTATATCAAGGATATGGCGGGCGGAGCCATTTTTGTGGTCCTGTATGTGATCATGGGGCTGTTTCTCGCCATGTTCAGCGTATATCTGTTCCTGGTGGAGCTGAATACGCTGTCCTCCGGACGGGAGGTCACGGCGGAACGGCTGGCCAGAGAGCAGCAGGAAGCGCACACCCATACGGAGCAGATGTGACATGATGGAGTGAGGTACCGCATGAAACTACATTTGGGAAGTAAAGAAAAAGCTGCGGAGACGGCGACACCCGCCCTTGATGCGGAGCTGGGTACTGCAGAGACCGTGAAGAAACGCTCCGAACGGCCCAAGCGGCGCAAGCGCCTTAGCCGGCGTGAACGGCTGATGCTGCTTATCCCGGCCGTTGCGGCGGTGGTGGCTGTGGCGGTGGTGGCCTTCACCCTGGATCGTGGCTCGACCTATACCTTCAAGGGGACGGCCCGGCAGTACTATGCGGGCAATGCTGCCGCTATCGAGAGCGGCACAAAGCTCAAGCGCAGCCAAAAGGGGGAGACGCTTTTGGTGAAGGGTGGGCAATCCATACAAACAGATCTGCCCATCTATCCCACCGACAGCCGCCGTGTGGTATTGCCCACGGATATGGTCTTCGTTGCCCCGCGCAGCGACAAATTTTACCGCATGAGCTATTTTACCGAGGTGGAGTGTCAGCCCGGCGGAACGGTCATCGCCCGCCGCGGCAATGACCGCGCCACTGTGGAGCAGGGCTTTTTGTTTGACGGAAAAGACACCTATCTTTTCCTGGAGCCGATGACAGTGTCCGTCAACGGGCGGACGCTGCAGCTGCCGGCGCTGTCCTATGTGGAGGCGGTGTATGGCGGCTATGTAATGGTATTCAACTACGAAACAAAGGACTGTTTCGTGGAGCTGTCCGATGGCAGCGGCACAGCGCAGCCGCCATCAGGAGATTACGAGATCTCCCTGTTGGGAGACTCCATGACGATGCACGACGGGTCGAGATCCCTACTGGCCACAGAGCCAAGTCTCTTTGATCCGGTCGTGTAAGGGAAGGGAGAGCCGGCTTTGCACACGGTGAACGCTTAAGGGGATCGTTCCCGTGGGCAAATGTCAGCATACAAGGAGGAACCCAGCCAATGAAGAAAGGATTCATTGCTATTATATTGCTGCTGTGCTGCGTGTCGGCCATCGTTCTGGGTACGACCAGCGCCTTCGGCACCATGGAGGATGAGGGCTTTGCGATACCCGCCGATGCGGGGATCGCCCGCGCTCTGACCTCCGGCGGCAGCACACCCGTCCGGCTGGCGGAGGTCCACCGGGATGACGTGATCTACAAATCCCTTGCCGGGTGCTATGTAGGCGACAAGCGCGAGAAGATCGATCTGACCTTCCCGCTGTATACCAACGGCGGAACGGGTCTGCGCTTCCTTGACGAGGAGAATTGGCTGCTGACCACCGATGTGGATCTGCTCAGAAGCTATGACGGCCTCTATGTCAGCGACGGCATTTCCTACAATGCGGATATGACCCAGGCGGACGGCGGCGAATTCATCCTGCTGGCACTGTCCAGCGGGTTGTATATGAACGTGCAGCAGGCGGTGCTGGAGACCAAGCTGGGGGCGACGACGATCCCCATCAACAGCATCCTGTCTCTGCGGGAGGATGGCCTGCGGTGGTACGAGCAGAAGAACGGGACCATTGCCTATCAGGAGAACACCTCGGTGTACGAGGCCACCCTGACCATTGGCCGGCACACATACGACTATGCGGACCTGCTGGATGCCCTGGGCCTTGTGCGCGGCGCTATCCAGAAGGCGGACAATGACCATCCGGACGCTGACCAGATGCAGCAGGCGGAGGCGATCCTCAATAAAAAGGGCAGCAGTACCAAGCTGCCCTCCGCAGGCGACAACACCAACGACCATGTCAGCGGCGATACAGGCGGCACTGCTGGTGATACGCCTGCTGGCGGGGCTACCGGCGGCAGCAGTACCGGCGGTGGCGGCGGCGCCGGTTCCGGCGGCAATCTGCCTTCCGACGACGGCGGCAGCGGAACGACCACCAAACCGGGTGAGGGAAGTGATCCCGGTGCGGGCGGCGGCAGCGGCGGCAGCGGCGGTGAAGCGGGCAACACGCCCGGCACCGGCGGCAGCACCGGCGGTGATCCCGACATCGGCGGCAGTGGTGAAGGCGGCAACGGCGGCGCAGGCGGCGGTGACGATGTTCACCCCGACGAGCCTGATGATCACCCCGGCGAGGGTGATTCGGACGACTCCAAGCCCGCGCCCTATCAAGATCCGAAGGTCACCATACGCAGCATAGAGCCTTGGAGCTATGCACTGGGGCTGGATGTGCGGGTGGATGACCCCAGCGGCGTCATTATGCGCGGCATCAACTTCTCCGTATTCAAGAAGGTGAAGGGCAGCGGCGCTACGACTACCGACGAAAATGGCCGCAAGGTCTACCCGGCTGACGACTATAAGGGCAGCTCCACCATGCTGCGCCGTAACCGCGTGGGTACGCAGGCCTTTGCCCTGTCTGTACTGGAACCGGGCCAAACCGTATATTTCCAGTACCAGTATCGCTATAATGCGCAAGTAAAGTATCAGGACGAGACGACCGGGGAGGAGATCATCCGCGTTGAGCGGAAATACTTCTACTCCGATCTGGTGGAGATCAAGCTGCCCACGGTTGAGGAGGGACACATTGCGGCATCGAAAGCTGCATGGAACGTGGCTTTTGCGGAGAAGCCGGAGTCCCTGACACTGAGGGATCTGACGCTGGAGAACACCACGAACTATGATCCGGAGCAGACACATTACAGCTTTGAAAACTTCAAAAAGAACACCCTTCCCTATATCAATCGCCTGGAGCTAACACTGACACCGCAGAGTGGCGGCGAGCCGGTGACGGTTGTGGTGGGCAGCTCTGTGCTGTCCCGTGCGCAGCAGGAGGGAGGGACGGTCTTCACCTCCGGCACACCGAAATTGCAGTCTAACACGGCATACCGCTATACAGTGAAGGCAAAGGATCGGTACGGCAACGAACTGCCGCTAAAGGAAACGGACAGTAGCGTTGGCATGGTATACACCCGAAAGTCAACGCCGGTGGTGACCATCACGGAGAAGGAGAACGTGATGGATACGCTGGCTCTGCACATAAAGGTATTTGATCCGGACAACGCAATGAAGAAGGGTCAGCCTCTCATTTTGCAGGTGGCGGAAAGCAAGTCCGGCAATCAGACCAACCTGTACGGCAGCTGGGATACGAACAAGATCTCCAGCGGCGGCACAGACATTACGGAACTGGAACTGAAGGATCCGAAGCACGGCAGTGAATATGAGCTGAAGCTGAAGAGTCTGGCATTCTCCTGCTTGTACAAAGTGGAGATCAGCGGCGACTATCTGCCCCAGCCGGATGCAAAGGACACTCCGGCACAGCTGCCGGAGATCGACAAGGAGTGCTTCGGCAGCCTGACCGTGTACACGGCGTCGCTGTCCAGCGGCCTTATCACCTTCCAGAGCGGTGTGAGGGATCTGAAGGATACATCGGCGACGATGGAGGCTACCATGACACAGGATACGACATTGGATATCCTGCCGCTGGTGGATGAGTTCCGTGTGCTGCTGCAGGATACCAAGGGCAATGTCGTCAACCAAACCAGACTGGAGAAGACTCGGCTTTCCGATGTTGGAGGCGGTTACACCTACAATTCGGAGAAGGCGATGGTGGAGCTGGAGGCGGGCAGCTATACGGCGCCCCAGGTAGTGCTGTACGGTACGCAGGACAAGTACCGAAACAATAACCCGTGGGACAGCATCATGATCGCGGAGGTACCCGGCACGGAGGAGGACGCAGGCGGCTATACCAGTCCCATGCAGCTGCGGATCATTATGCCTGCCGGCAGTCTGGTATGTCACACCGATTACACCTTTACCATTCAAGCGGTGGTGAAGAAGAGCGGGCAGGAGTACCTGATCCCCGTGAACATGACCAACAACCGCTTTACCACGAAGAAGACCCTACCGGAGGTGGTGTACGACGACCTGTTCCTGGCGGCGGATGTGGCGGAGTTCCTGAACCTGCGTATCACGGATAGAGATGAAACCATCCTCAACGACGGCGAGGTCACGGTGTACCTGTACTATGGCAACTCCGTTCTGGCGGTCCAGAAGATCAAAGCCAACGAGCCAGGACAGAACCTGCGTTTTAATGGTCTGATCGATGGCGGTACGTATACACTGAAATTCGTGGCGGCGGCCTACAATGACGCGGACGGCTACGGCAGCTACCAGACCAACTACCTACTGGAGAGTTACAATCTGGTGGGCGGCAGCGCGCTGAGCGGCGATCTGAACCTTCAGCGGCTGGAGCAGAACAGAGGCGGCGTCGGTGCGAATCTGGTGGACTTTAACAATGTCTACAAGGGCATAATCGACAATACACTGTACCCCTCTGCTCAGTATCGGACCTACTATATGCGCTGCAAGCCGGATACGACCTATCTGATCACCAGTCCGGCGGGCGCCACGCAGCTTCGCGCGGCCTGCTACGCGAAGGACGATCTGGCGGACAAGCTTGATTCCAAGCCTACGTTGGATAACTATCTGAATTTTCCGAGTGTAAGCACGACCCGCACGATGTACTATACCACCACGGAAGACGCGCAGTATCTGTTGGTACATATCGGCTACTTGACCAACAGCAGCAACCTCACGGAGACCAGTATCCGCGACCAGTTCGCTGTGCGGAAATATGATGAAGCCGCCGCGAAAGACACCTTCCTGGCGGAGATCCGCACCACGGTGACGGACAGCAAGGGGTATCTGGGCCGCGCCGGTGAATCCGGCAAGGTCAAGCTGACCATCGAACGGTCCGACAGTATGGAGATGCCCAGCTACGAGCCTTATCAGAAGCAGGAGCTGACGCTGACCAAGCAGGAGGACAACACGCTGACGCTGGATCAGGTCGTACCACTGGATAATCTGCCCGCCGGCAGCGGCTGGCGCGCAACACTGAGCACCACCTATAAGGGCAGCTCGGTGACGCTGGACACCATCACCTTCCGCACGGATGCGGACTATGTAACGGTGTCAAACCACCGGGAGCTGCTGGCGGCGCAAAGACAAAACAGCAATGCCAACATTCTGGTGGTCAGCGACTTCGATCAGGATCAGAGGGGATCTATGACCTTCTACGGTACGATTGACTTCCAGGGTCATGTGGTCACGCGTACGATGCCGGAGTATGCCGGTGAGTTCCTGACTTTGGGCTTTGGCGCCAAGCTTCGCAATCTGGTGTACGATTACCCCGATGTTCCGTATTATGTCAACTCCGGATGGTTCATCTACAATGCCGGCGGTGGGTTGGTGGAGAATTTGATCGTCCGCACCCACGGCGTGGTAGTCGTCACGGATGTCTATAAATCCCTGATTGGCTACTTCAACGGTGACGGCGCCATTCTGCGCAACTTTATCGTGCAGCTGGGCGGCGATCTGGTGACACAGACTGAAGGCGAGGGGCTTGACGCCATTATCAGCAGGAACGGCGGTATTCTGGAGAACGGCTATGTCTACGGAAAGAACGGCGCCGGTTTTGTGGCTCGCGGCGACAAGGGCGGCGCACTGTTCAGCACCAGCTATAAGCAGACCAACATCCGCAACATCTATGTGCTGCTGGACAGCTGGTATGAACAGGCGACGGAGGCGGATTCCGGTCTGCTGACCCAGTTTACCAGCGGCGAACTCCAGCGTGTGGCAAACTGCTACGGCGTGGGCGACTACTACCGCGTGGGTAAGGGCGAGGGCCGCACCTATCTGCTGCCCTCCGACACCGTTCGCCTGACACGGCCTGCGGCATCTTCCAGCCTGTTTGGAAATGTCTGGGCGCTGACGGGACGCAAATACACCTTCGAGGGCAGCGCCCTCCACGGCGATATCAACAAGCTTTTTGATATTGACTGGCAGAAGGAGATCCTGGGTGACGCCTTTGATGTAGACGGTTGTGTCCCCATGGGTTTCTATCCTCGGCTGAATCTGCCTACCTGTATGCAGAAGTATCAGGAGTATATCCATCTGCCGGTGCTCAATGACGAGGCAGCGCCCAAGGTCGTGAATGATGGCTGGGCAGACGGCGCATACACGCACGGCTTAGATAGCGGTTACATCAAGCTGCGTTTGCGCAATGACAAAAGCTACCGCATTGATGGCGTGAATATCAAGGGCATGGTGACGCAGGTGATGGAGCAGCACATGGCGGGGGATGGCCTGTACGATGTGATACTCAATGTGCAGATCAGTGCCGACGAGCCAGATTATGCCAGCGCCTATGAGGTGACGGGCGTGCTGTACAACAACGGCATCGGCAGCACACGCGAAGCCAAGCAGGAGTATACGACCCGGAATATCGCTTTCTGGAAAGAGGTGGCGACAGCCTCGGATTGGTCGGATATCAACGACCACATGGACTGGAACTACAAGCTGACGGCGGATATCGACTTCGCCAAATCCGGTCTGACGCCCGCTATGATCATTCTGAACGGCAGCAAGGTCAATTTTTCATCGAGCGTAAGCTTCACCGGCAAACTGGACGGGCAGGAGCATATCATCCGCAACCTCAGCCTGGAGAATCTGACGACGCCTTTCCTCATTTACTATATGCGGAACGCCGAGCTGAAGAACCTGCTGGTGGAGGGAGTGACCATCAGCTCCTACCCTGTTACCAGCTACAACTGCGGCTTGGTGCATACCGTCAACAACGGCAGCGTCGTGGAAAACGTGCGTATGCGCAACTGCTCCGTCAGCGGCGGCGGTTATCTGGGCATGATAGCCGGCCAGATCAACCAGAGCCGGATGCAGGGCTGCTCGGCCGTGGATTGCCATCTGTCGGATGTGGATGTGGGCAAGGTCCTCTATGCCGGCGGTCTGGTGGGTTACGCCAGCACCAGCCTGATTCAGGACTGCTACACCCGCAATATGGATATGACCCTGCAGGACACCGTGTCGGTGCGTGCCGTCGGCGGTCTGCTGGGATTTCAGAGCAGCGGTATCCTGCGTGATTGCTATACCCACGGCACCATCAATGTGTCCGGCAACTATGTAGGCGGTATGGTGGGCGAGGTCACCTCCGGCGATAACGCGCCTGCCGTGCAGACATGGACCTATGTGGATATCCGCCAGACCTCCGGCAACGTGGCCGGCGGCAGCCATGGGCGCACACGGTCGGAGAAGAACGGCGTCGTAATGGGCAATGTGGCCGGTTCCGGTGAGGATACCGCCCGCTATGCTCCGCTTGGATATGGCATACCTGCGAAGACGGACCGCCTCTTTGCCTACAAAGGGCAGGCCGTCACCGGCGTGGAGCCTGGCGAGACAGGAAAAAATACCTGGCTGACGCTGCTCTCCGGCGAGGAACTGGGCATGCCCACCACATGGCAGGACCGGGTGCGTTTGGGCAGCGCATGGAACTACGAGGTCGTAAAGCAGGGCAGCGCCCCGCTGCTGCTGCTGGATTGCAGTCGTGAGGGGTGGCAGCAAGAGAAGGTCCTTCTGCCGGGCCAGAGCGGCGACCCCACGCTGACGGTGAATTCGGCACAGTACAGCGACAGCGGAGACTATAAGTATCTGCTGCTGGCGAAGCTGCACCATCCCAACATCGATAGCGCGGTCATACGGGAGCTTTATGCCGATGGTAAGCTGACGCTTACGCTGGACGGTATGGATCTGTCCGATGCAGCCATCCAGGAGGCGTCGACAACGATAACGGTGGATGCGGACAGTAAGGATCCGGAGAGCACCCTCATCACCATCAAAACGAAGACCTTTGCCAAGGCCTTTGATATCTATGAGCTGCGGGTGCGCTATACTGAGCCGGAGAGTGGTCGGGAGCGGAATATGACCGCGCAGATCCAGTACTTGAACAGTGACGGTACGATCCACCAGAACTGGTGGGAGGTACCCGACCTGACCACCTGGGACCGCTTGATGCCGGAACACGGCAAGACCGAGGAAAATGTGCTGATCACCGGAATGGTGGACTTCGGCAAAAAAACTACCCAGCATAGGAATCTAGTATTCAACCGGCTGGCCGGCAGGGATGAAAACTGCGGTTTCACGAGCTTGGCGTATATGTCCAATAACAGCGGTGACCCGTGGATCCAAAAGGTGTCTGTTTCACTGGAGAACCTGAAGTTTACCGCTATGGAGCTTGACTTCAGCCAGACCAGCGTACAGCGGCCTATGACCGGCGCGATCCTCAGCGTTGGCTCCGCTTCCAAGCTTCAGCTGGATGGCATAAACCTGACGTGTAATCGCTATTGCAGAGGCTACTTCGCCTTTATCTCCATGACCACCGGCAACACGGCGGATGTGAAGATGCACAAGATCACCGTGTGGGATAGAGACCAGAAGAAGGGCGGCGGCTCCGCCTATACCGCGGGTTTGATCGCCTATGCCAGCGGACCGGTGGTACAGGTGACAGCAGATCAGATAAAGGTCGATATGCCGATGAACAGCCATGTGGGCGGCATCTGCGGCAGGATGGAGCTGTACAGCAGCTTCACCACTGACGATCACGTTACCAACCTCGAGTTGACCGGACGGACATATGTGGCCGGTATTGCGGGATTCAGTCAGAGCAGCAATTCCAATAACGACAGCGTCAGCAAAGGCAAGATCACCGGAGAAGATCGCGTGGGCGGCCTGTTTGGAAACATCTATGTGAGCGGTTCGAGGGAGCATAGCAACTGGCTGGTGGAGGATATGACCATCACCGCCACCAGCGGCATAGCCGGTGGTGCGCTTGGCTCGACCGCATCGATCAGCAGTCAGAATGCGGTGGTGAAGAACTGTACCATTGAAGGTACCACCGCCGTGGGCGGTCTGCAGGGTGCGATGACGGCAAACGCCGCCACCGGCGTTACCCACAGCAATACCCAGATACTGCACTGCACGATTCGCAATGTGGGTACCGGCAGTGAAGATCCCAGCTCCATGGGTACCGGCGGTGTGATCGGACGGTTCTACGAGTCGTATCAGCCGCATTTCCTCGGCGCAGTGGTGCGTGACTGCACCATCGAGGGCAAGAGCAATGTGGGCGGTTACATAGGCGCCATCACCAACGCTAAGAACGACCGTTTTGAGAACATCTATATCGCGGAGGATGTGACCATCACCGCCACCAATCAGGCGGCGGGCGGCATCGTCGGCAGCGGCGACAATGTTACCATCAAGAACTGTGCTGTCGGCGCCACGGTCAAGGCGTTCTCTAATGCAGGCGGCATTATGGGTGAGGTACGGCTGCGCAACGGCGATATCGTGACGGTCATCAACAACGTCTACTTCAAGGGCCTGGTGACCGCCACCGGCAACTATGCAGGCGGCGTGATCGGTAAGGTGAACACCGGCGCGGTGCGTCTGACCGATGACAACCTGAAGAACATTCTGGTAGCTGCGGATGTGCGCACAGGCGGCGATATGATCTCTCTGTGGGCCAACTGCGCAGTAGCCTCCGCCAGCGCGGGCACCGGCCTGGTGTACGTCTGCGAGGATTCTCTGCTGAACGGCCAGACCGCCAAGGCCATTGTGGACACGGCGGCGACTGAGGGCAAAGCCACCGACGTGACGCCGCAGCGTCCTGCCGATGAAAAGGTGAAGCTGCTTGTACCGGCGGCGGACTTTGCCAAGGAGACATTCTACAGCACCAGAGGCTTTACGAGTACGGAATGGGACTACACGGATCTGACGACGTATATGCCCTTCACCAAGCTTTATGGCAGGGATATGGGTGTCTGCGATACAGCCAAGAAGTACAACGGCGAGAACGTGGGTATCCTCCTGCCGGAGGCGGAAACGCTGGGGCAGAAGACGGTAGTCTACGCCTCCGGTGTGGATCGCATCAATGTGGAGGTGCCGCTGCCGACGAGCGCTGAAGTCACCGTGAACGGAAAGACCTATACCCCTGATGAGAACGGTGTGGTGACGTTGCGCTACCGCTTTGGCAAAGATGATGTTCAGGTGGGTGAAGAGATCTACACGGCAGACAGCCTGTCGCGCAAGGTCATGACCTGCGGCGACTATTGGTACTACATCAAGGACGGCAGCATCCACTACGGCAATGCCGTCGATACGAAGTCTGAGATGACGGAGCCGGGAATCGTTGCAGGTGTGACGAACGCCGTACATCTGTGGCAGGGGCTTGCCCTGACTGCGGACGGCAAGGTATACAGGTTGAACGGCGATACAGCCACCGAGGGAGCCGAGCCAGCGGAGGAGTGGGAGCAGCTTCCTGTGACGCCCTTCTGGATGGAGGGCGACGTAAGGGTGTACTACAATTTCTCCTACTATAAGGGAGAGAAGATCCCCTATCGGGTGTTTATGCTGGAAGGCGCGCCGTACACAGTGTCGCCGGCACAGCACGTGCTCTATGACGGTGTGATACTCAGCTCTAAGACAGAGTACGGCGTTACCAATCGCTATTTTGCTCTGGTGGATAAGGACAGCGGTACACTGACCGCCTATCTGAGCAATATGCTGCTGGGCGGCGTGGACAATAAGGGTATCGTCCAGATCTCCAATAATCTGGGTTATAAAGGCACGGTACTGCTGGCGTATTACGCGGACGGCAACGTGGTTGGCGTGGACTACACCACCGGTAAGGAGGTTTGCTCCACGCGCACAGCGGGGCAGCGTTTCGCAGCTTATGTGCGGCAGACGCTGACCGGTATCCTTCGCGGCGGAACAACTGTCCGAACAGACGGCAGCTTCTTCGATGCGGAAACGGTACGAGATACGTTGGGCGAAACCGGCGGTGTTGACCAGAGCGGCGGCACGGCCATCGGCGGCGGTACCGGTGCCAACGGTACCGCCATCACGAAGCCCGGTGAAACGGAAACGCCTGCCGGCGGCAGCGATACTGCGGCGGGAACAGGCGAGAGCGTTGAGGTCACCGGAGACGCCCAGAGCGGCGGACAGTCTCAGGCTGCCGGCGCAGGCGGGTCTGTACCGGATCAGACCGGGACAGACAGCGGTGCGGCCGGCGGAGAGACCGGCGCTGCCGGGGACGTGACAGATATCCCCACGGGCGGCGGCGGGACGGCCGATGGCGAGATCACCGGCGCAGGCAATACCGACAACGCGGGGAGCGATCCGGATACCTCCGAAACCTCCGGCGGATCCGGCGGCACGGCCGGTGCGCAGGACGGACAGGACGAGGCACAGTCGTCGGTGCTGATGGAGCTGTTTGGCTCGGCAGTCCCGGCATATTCCACGCGCACCGGACGCTATGAGCTGCTGGATACCGCCAGCCTTTCCGCAGGCGGACAGATGACCCGTGAGGAGGCCATCCAGCAAGCACAGGCGGCCGCCGATCAGGCTGAGGACGGCACACAGAGCGCCAACGGCAACGGCAATACGGCGGATAAGTCGGCAGAGCCGGAGCAGGCGGAGGGCGAGAGCGGCTTCTCCGTGGCATGGGGTCCCAACCGCAGCCTCAATGCCGGAGAGCGTCAGGGCTTTACGCTGATCGCGCTGGCGGCGGTCATCGCCGGTATCGGCCTCGTGATCCTCTATCGAGTGGTCATCCGCAAGCGCAGAAAGTAAAGAAAGCTCCGGGACGTCCGCTATGGCGGACGTCCCGGGGAAGCAACGCAGATCCGGGGGCGCTGCCGCCGGGAGGCGGCTGGAAACAGCCAAACATCAAAAAGAGGAGCGTTAACATTATGAGAGAAGAAATGGAATCCATTTGGAATGCCATGAAGGGTCAGCATTATAAGCGGACCATCCGGCAGTTGACGGAAAGCATCAAGGATGTGCGCTCTCTGGATGACGCGCTTCCGGACGCGCTGGAGATGGTTTTGAATGCGATCCATGCACAGACCGGCACATTCTGGTTCTACGACCGCTTCCGCGACGGGCGGATCCACCCGCGGGTGGCCTGTGACGGCGCGAATATGGCCGAGGTCAGCCTGCTGCCGGGCGAGGGAATTGCCGGGCAGGTCATCCGCAGCGGACAGCCCGTTATCATCCCGGATTGTCAGGCCGACCCACGCTGGGCCGGCCGTGTGGATGAAAAAACCGGCTTCCAGACGAAAACCATGATCTGTGTACCCATGAAAGCGGATGGCACCGTTTTCGGCAGCATCCAGATCATCAATAAGACGGACGGCCTGTCCTTTGACGAGAAAGATCTTGCCTTTGCCGAAGGACTGGCGGATGAGATCGCGCAGCTGTTGTGGTGCAACGGGCTGCTGGAGGAATACTTGGATGCCGCCCGGCAGGGGCAGGCAGGCAGTCGGCGGGAGCCCTCTTTCCGAGAGGTGCTTCTGAGCGGCACAGAGAAGGAAATGGAGCATCGGCTGCGCGGCATGGCGGAGTTTTCCGCGCTGCGCTGCGGCGAACAGCAGGAGGTGCTTCGGTTGGCGCAGGAGATGCGCGCATATTTTGTGAGAAAAAACTGAGATAGGCTCAGTTCAGGGGGGATCACGCGATGGATGCGTATAAGTTTTATGTACTGGGCTGCAGAGGCAGCCGACCGGTTTCCGGTGTAAATTGCCAGCAGTTCGGTGGTGCGACCAGCTGCTATATCATCAAGGCGGGGCAGCACGCCGTTGTATTGGACTGCGGTACCGGCCTATATCAGGCCGAACCCTACTTGAAGGACTGCACACAGATCGACATTCTGCTTACCCATCTCCATTATGACCATATTCTTGGCTTGCTGGATTGGAGCGTCTTCCCGGAGACAGCCCACGTGCGGGTGTATGCCGGCGTGGAGCACTATTCGCGTCAGTATAATCCCACGGATATCCTGAAGGTACCGTTTTGGCCGATCTCCCCGGAGATCGGTGAGACGATCTGTGTGGGCTGCCACAGCACGGTATATCTGAATGAGCGGGTCTCCGCCCACTTTGCACCGGCCAACCATCCGGACGACGCAACGATCATCCGGGTGGACACGGATAACGGCTCCATGTGCTTGGTCTGCGATTGGGAGCACGGCGTGGATGTCCCCGCAGAGATGGTGGAGGGCTGCTCCTTCATCCTGTATGACGGTATGTTCACGGAGATGGAGTACCCCAGCCGGAAGGGATGGGGACACTCTATTTGGCAGGAGGGCGTCAAGCTGGCACAGAAGATGGAGATACCGCATCTGGTGATCACCCATCATCTGCCGGAGCGCACGGATGAGGATCTGTTGGATATGGAGGCGTATGCACGCCATGCATTCCCCGGCATACACTTTGCCCGCGCGGGAGATGTGTATGCCATGAGTGGAGAGGACGAGACGATATGAACAAGAACACCGCCTTTGCAGCGGAAGCAGAACAAATGGATCATGTCAGAACGGTCATCGACAGTATGACGGCGGATATGCGGGATCACCCGGATCCGCGGCTGGCGATGGAAGCCATGCTGGAGGCTGTTGCAAAAGCGGTGTGCGCGGAGGCAGGGACGCTTTGGTTTTACCATCGCTTTGAGGATGGGCGCATCAGTCCTATGGCCGTATACGGGGGCGGTGAGCTGGAGGGCATCTACCTGCTGCCGGGCGAGGGAATCGCCGGGCAGGTGGTGGACAGCGGCGAGGCGCTGGTCATTCCGGATTGCCGACAAGACACGCGATGGACCGGGAAGGTGGACACGGAGACAGGGTATGTCACAAGGACGGTGCTCTGTGTGCCGCTGAAAACGGAGGATATGGTCTTTGGCGCTATTCAACTGATCAACAAGACGGAGGGCCGGGCATTTGACCGGCAGGATTTGGCTTTTACCCAGCAGCTGGCGCAGGAGATATCCCACCGTGTGCAGGACCATCCGCTTTTGAGGGACTATCATGCGGAGGGCGGCGCCAAGATGGGGCTTGTTATGGAGAACGACGCCCGCAGATGCATCATTGAGCAGATATCCACATACATGGACCCGGCCATCGTCCATGAGATCCTTCGCAAGGACGGAAAGCATAAGAAAAGTATCGAAACAGAGTATATCGTGGTGCTGTTTGCGGATGTACGCGGCTTTACGCATTTAGCGGAAAACCTGACGCCGGCACAGCTGATTTCCTGCCTTAGCGACTTTCTTGCGCTGACCAGCAGGTGCGTACACCGGCACGGCGGCATTGTGGATAAATTTATGGGCGATTGCACCATGGCCTACTGGAGGCTGAACGAGGATCCGGAGGCTGTTGCGAATGCCTGTAAGGCTGCACTGGCGATACAGCGCGAGGCGCAGGATTTTGCGGCCCGGCTCTATCGGCAGACGGGGCTGGAGATCGGCTTGGGCATCGGCGTCCACGCGGGGCCGGCACTGCTGTGCCATGTGGGTGACGAACAGTATATGGCATACACCGCCATCGGCGATGTGGTCAATACCGCCTCTCGCCTGGAGGACAATGCACCCTCCGGCAGCATCTACATCAGCCATACGGTGGCGGAACAGCGGAATGGCGTCGGAACGGCGGCTATTCTGGAGGGCGGCATACTGCTCAAGGGCAAGGAGTCTGTGTTTGAGGTCTGGCAGCTGACGGAGTAACACCGAAGCCCGAACTATTTGAACAACGTATGCGCCGCCTGCACCCGATAGGATGCAGGCGGCGCATTGCCGTGAGAGAGGAATCAACCATGATCTATACACAGCACTATGACTCGCCGCTGGGCGGCATTTTATTGGCGGCGGATGAGAGCGGTCTGACCGGCCTCTGGTTTGACGGAGGGAAGCACTTTGCCGAGGGACTTCCGGCGGCTCATATCCGGCGGGAGACGCCGATTCTCGCGGCGGCCAAGGGCTGGCTGGACATCTACTTTACCGGCAGAGAGCCGGACTTTCTGCCGCCGCTGCATCCCGCCGGTTCCCTGTTCCAACAGGCGGTGTGGGCGCTGCTCTTGCAGATCCCCTACGGACAGACCGTGACCTACGGACAGCTGGCAGCGCGTCTGGCGGCGGAGCGGGGGCTTGCCCGGATGTCCGCGCAGGCCGTGGGCGGCGCAGTGGGACGCAATCGGATCTCCCTCATCATACCCTGCCACCGCGTATTGGGCGCGGACGGCAGCCTGACCGGATACGCCGGCGGGCTGGATCGAAAGGCAAAGCTGCTGGCGTGTGAGCATGGCAAATAAAAAGAGGACACGGCGCTGCCCCTCTATCGGGGACAGCACCGTGTCCTGCTTTAGTTGTTCGTCGGTCTGCGGTGCGGGCAGACGGCGTTTTCACGTTGCGTTACGCGTCGTACAGGCCCAGGATCACGATACCGGCCACCACCAGCGCGATCATGGCGTAGTGCTTCCAGCTCAGTTTCTCCTTGAGGAACAGGCGGCTCCACAGCACGGAGGCCACGCAGTAGGCGGAGATGATGGGTGCGGCCAGCGCCACATGGGCCGTATCCGCCAGCGCGTAGATGTAGGCGAACTGACCGGCTGTTTCGCAGATGGCGCCCACGTACTTGGGACCCTCCCGCTTGGGGACGAGCTTGCTCTTTTTGATGAGCACCACATAGATGAAGCACACGATAGCGGCCAGCAGGAACGTCAGCTCATAGGCGCAGTTGGCGCTGTCCTCGTTCAGCGTCTCCAGCACGCGGCTGTCGGCGAAGGTACCCAGCGCGTCCAGCAGACAGTAGACCACCGGCAGCGCCAGCGCCAGCACGGACTTGGCGTAGCGATGGTTGCTGGCCTCCTGCCGGGCGGCCCGCAGGTCGTCGTCCTCCCGGGCCTCCACGATGCCAAGGCCGATGACGCCCACGCAGACCAGCGCCGTGGCGACCAGCTGGGCGGGTACCAGATCACCCAGACCGCCGGTGGCCAGCGCCAGCACCGCCACCAGCGCGCCGGAGGAGTTGCAGATGGGGGAGGAGATGGACAGCTCGATGTACCGCAGGCCGATGTAGCCGATGGTCATGGAGCTGATGTACAGCAGGGACACCGGCAGGTATGTGAGGATGATGCTGCCGCTGATCTCCGTGCCGTTGATGAAAATTTCGTAGGCCGCGTGGAGGCCCATCACAAGGCCCACAGCCATGACCATCTTGAGATGGCTGTACTTATCGTCCGCATCCTGACAGCCGATCTTGCTGAACAGGTCAGAGCCGCTCCAGCAGATCAGAGCGATGAGGGAAACCCAAAACCACATAATATTCTCCTTTTTAGTTTACATAAGATTTGCATTTCGGGAGAATACAGCGGGTGGCGGACGCCGTCGAAAAGGGTGGTTAGGGAGAAGCATAGATACCTCTGCAAGTTTACATAATTAGATTGAGATGAGACCGGCCTCCAGCATCTTCTGCAGGCTCATCAGGATGCCCAGCTTGGCGTGATACCACGTCAGGCCACCCTGAAAGTACACGGCGTAGGGTGGGCGGATGGGGCCGTCGGCGGACAATTCGATGGAGCTGCCCTGCACGAAGGCGCCGGCGGCCATGATGACCTCACTGTCGTAGCCGGGCATGGCCCACGGCTCCGGCGTCACGTAGCTGTCCACCGGTGCGGCGGCCTGAATGCCCTTGCAGAAGGCCACCATGCCCTCCCGGCTGCCCAGCTCCACGGCTTGAATGATGTCGTGGCGGGTCTCGTCGGCGGCGGGTACCACGCGGAAGCCCAGCTTTTCATAGCAGGCGGCGGCGAACACCGCGCCCTTGACGGCGGCGGCGGTGACGGTGGGAGACAGGAAGAAGCCCTGATACAGCTGGGTCAGCAGCCCCAGATTGGCGCCGACCTCCCGGCCCAGGCCGGGGGCGGACAGACGGCGGGCGCAGCGGTCGATAAGATCGGCCCGGCCGCAGACATAGCCACCGGTGGGGGCCAGACCGCCGCCGGGGTTCTTGATGAGGCTGCCCACGATCATGTCCGCGCCTACGTTGGACGGCTCCCGCAGCTCGGTGAACTCGCCATAGCAGTTGTCCACCATGCAGATCACATCCGGCTTGCACTGCTTGCAGAAGGCGATCAGCTCACCGATCTGCTCCACAGAGAAGCTGGGACGGGTGGCGTAGCCCTTGGAGCGCTGGATGGTGACCAGCTTGGTCTTCTCGTTGATGGCGGCGCGGATGCCGTCATAGTCAAAGACACCGCCGGGCAGCAGATCCACCTGCCGGTAGGAGACGCCGTACTCCTTGAGGGAGCCGGCGGAGGGGCGGATGCCGATGACCTCCTCCAGCGTGTCGTAGGGGCCGCCCACAGGGCTGAGCAGCTCGTCGCCGGGCAGCAGGTTGGCGCCCAGCGCCAGCGCCAGCGCGTGGGTGCCGCAGGTGATCTGGGGACGCACCAGCGCCGCCTCGGTGCCGAAGCAGTCGGCATAGACCCGCTCCAGATTGTCGCGGCCCTCGTCGTCGTAGCCGTAGCCGGAGGAGAGATTGAAGTGATTGGCGGCCAGCCGGTTCTTCTGCATGGCGGCGATGACCTTCATCTGGTTGGCCTCGGAAATGGCGTCGATCTGGGCAAAACGCTCCGCCAGACCGGCGAGGACCTTCTCGCCGAAGGTGAGCACGGCATCGCTGATGCCGAGAGCTTTATACGGTTCGGTCATGATCTGTACCTCACTCTGGAAATTTTACGCCGTTCAGGCGCATGATGAGCCGGATGGGATAATCCCGATCCAGATAGTTTTTCTCGTACCACGCGAAGGTAGCGGCGGGCAGATGCACCAGCTCCGGCGCCTCGCAGCGGAAGGTCTCGAAGGTCCTTTGGTCGCCGCTGAGCAGGGCGGCGGCCACATCCAGACGCCCCTCATTCGCCAGACGCAGCAGGGCGGTATCCATTATGGCGGCGCAGGCGCGCTCCTCCTCGTCGGCATACACCTCTCGGTGTCCCAGCCAGTAGAGGAACTCCTTCGGGTCCAGATCCAGCTTGGTGGTGATCTGGCTCAGCTTGAAGAATTCCTTGCGATCCATGCGCTTGAGAACGTCGATGAGGTACTGCACCAGTCCGTCGTCCATGGCGATGCAGTCCAGAAACACCTCAAAGGCGTGCTTGTCGGCGTCCGGGTCAGGCTCGGCGGGTGCGGCGTCCTCCTGCGGGGCGGGAGGTGCATCCGGGACGGGCGCACCCTCGGTGAACAGCTCCTCCGGCAGAGCGGTGTCGTCCTGCGCGGCGCAGGCGCGGACAAAGGCCGCCATGCCCATGGCTTGCAGCTGCTGGCCCAGCGCCTGAATGCGGGCGCGCTCGTCGCCGCTGTCCGGCAGGGTGATGCCCTCCGGCGCGGGGCGCTTGCCCTCCCACACCTCGGTCATATACTGGAGATAGTAGTCAAAAAGGGTCATAGTATTCCTCGCTTTCCAACAAAATATCTTACCATACAGAGGTTGCCAATGCAAGAAATATCGGGTATGATGGGGCGGTAAAAGCTCATATTGCAGCGGGAGGAGACAACGATGGTTGACATAAAGCTATACGCCGCGCCCATGGAGGGGCTGACCGGCTATATCTGGCGCCGCGCCCAGCGGGAGATGTTCGGCGGCGTGGACAAGTATTTCACGCCGTTTCTCTCCCCCAACGGCAACCTGACCTTCCAGCGCAAGGAGCTGGACGAGGTGACGCAGGGGGAGCGGGACACCGTGCCGCAGCTGCTGACCAACCGGGGCGACTACTTTGTGTGGGCGGCCCGGGAGCTGTACGCCATGGGGTATCGGGAGGTCAATTTCAATCTGGGCTGTCCCTCCGGCACCGTCACCGCCAAGCACAAGGGGGCGGGGCTGCTGGCCTATCCGGAGGAGCTGGAGCGGTGTCTGGACGAGATCTTCGGGGCGCTGCCGGAGATGCGGGTGTCCATCAAGACCCGCATCGGAAAGAACGAACCGGCGGAGTGGCCGCGGCTGCTGGACATCTACGCCCGGTATCCCGTGGCGGAGCTGATCGTCCACCCGCGCTTGCAGAAGGAATTCTATCGGGGCGCGGTACACCGGGACGCCTTCGACGCGGCGCTGGCACGGCGACAGGAGGTGCCGGTGTACAACGGCGACCTGTTCACGGCGGCGGATGTGGCGGCGTTCTGCCGCCAATATCCGCAGATGGACGCGGTGATGGTAGGCAGGGGACTGATAGCCGATCCGGCGCTGGGCAGACGGCTGCGGGGCGGCGCCCCGGCCTCCCGGCAGGAGCTGACGGCGTTCCACGACCGGCTGCTGGCGGACTACCGGCAGCGGCTGTCCGGCGACATGCCGGTGCTGCACCGGATGCGGGAGCTGTGGAACTATCTCAGCGGCAGTTTCGAGGGGACGGAGCGGGAGCTGAAGGCTATCCGCAAGGCAAAGACCGTGGCGGAGTACCTTCCGGCGGCGCAGCGGCTGCTGCGGGACTGCCCGCTGCGGGAAAACGCGGTCATCGAGGCATAAGAGAGGGGACGTCCGCGGAGGACGTCCCCTTTTACGCGATGAGGCGGCCTGTTACGCCTTTTTATCCAGAATATACACGGTCACGTTGCGCCGGCCCCAGCTGCGGCAATCCCCGTAGGTGGGGAACCACAGGTCGACGATATTGCCCTTGATGGCGCCGCCGCAGTCCAGCGCGGTACCCATGCCGTAGACACGGCTGCCGTTGGTGGTCTGAATGAACATCTTGGTGTAGTAGGGAATGACCTTGGGGTCCACAGCGATGGTGCCGATGCCCACCTTGGCACCGACGGCGGTGGTCCACGCCGCGCCCTTCTCGCCGCCGCTGTAATAGGCGGTGGAGCTGCAGGTCAGAGCCTTGGAGTAGGTCATGGTGTCGCCGGACTTGAAGTAGAGGATGCCGCCCTCGCCGCTGCTGTTGGGAACCACCCTTTCGATGGTGTCGTCCCGCTCCACCTCATAGACCCGTGTGCCGTAGCGTACCAGCTCGGCGTGGGAGGTGTCGTGGCTGGCGCCCACATAGCGGGTGGAGACCACCTCGCCCCGCACCACCGTGTCCTCATACGTTTCCACGATCTGGCCGGAAACGCCCTTGCGGACGATCTCCTCCGTACCCTTGTCCATCAGGGGGTCGGGGGTGCGCTTGATCTCGTAATCCGTTTCCACGGTCACAAAGTGCTGGTAGGTCAGGGTGCCGCTGATGCGGATGGACAGCTGGTCGCCGGTGAGATTCAGCTCCACCATCTCGTCATCGCCGAGGCTGATGCCGCAGCGCTCCAGAAAGACAGGCAAGCGCTCACCGGCGGAGACGGCGGTGATGACCTGCCCGGCGTGGTCGACGGTGACGGTGTACCCGGGCTGCAAAATATACTGCATGGCCTTGTCGCCGCCCAGACTGCGGCGCAGGGACAGATAGTTCCGGTCCAGCTCCTCGGTGTCCTGCGACACCACCTGCGGGCCGTCTTGCTCCACAAGGATGCAGATGGCGTCCAGCGTGGGGGCGGCAGGCGTCAGAGATACGCCCACGAAGATGGCGGCCGTCAGGGCGACCATACCGGTAAAGCGCACCAGCCAGTTGTTCCGCAGCGCCGCGGTGAAGCCCGCCAGCGCCGGGGCATGGAAAAAGGCGTGCCAGCTCCGGGCAAAGCGGGAGCGGAGAAAGTCCTGATACATCTGTTTTTGGTCGGTGACCACAGCGTCCCATGTCCAGGCCAGCCAGTAACCCACGGCGCGGACGCCGCGGCGCACAAGGCGCACAAGACCATCAGGGGCGTCGTGGATGGCTTGGCACACGGAAACGGGGTCCAGCTTGGGGCGGCGGCGCACGGGGATCGGACGCCGCGCCACGGTTTCGATTCGTTCCATAGTACCTCGCAGTATAGCCGCCCGGCCCCATCCGTAAACAGGGCAGCGGCAAGAATTGAAATTATTTGTAACTTTTGTTACCAATCAGAAATACTCGTGGAGTATAGCACCATCTTGTCTTTTTGTCAAGTTTTGCCGGTATTTTTGGCAATTTTACCCGCTTTTTTCGTTGCAACACCACCTTTTACATGGTATTATAAGGGAAAAAGGGGGTGTTTCCGTGGAGGAATTGTGGAAAATACTGGGCGTGACAAAGGGCGTGACAGCGGTGATAGGCAGCGGCGGCAAGACCAGCCTGCTGTATGAGCTGGCGGAGGAGCTGCGCCCCTGCGGTACGGTACTGCTGGCCACCACCACCCACATCATGCGCCCGCCCCAGTATCCCTTTGTCCAGACGCCGGAGGAGCTGGCAGCGGCGCTGGCAGCAGGCGGCGTGGCCTGTGTGGGAAGCCTGACGCCGGAGGGGAAGCTGACGGCCCCGGCGTTTGACGGCTGGCAGCAGGCGGCGGATTTCGTGCTGGTGGAGGCGGACGGCTCCAAGCGGCTGCCCGCCAAGGCTCATGAGACGTGGGAGCCGGTGCTGCCGCCGGAGCGGACGCGCACCATCTGTGTGCTGGGCGCCACCGCCTTCGGACAGCCCATCCGGCAGGCGGCGCACCGCCCGGCCATCTACGCCAGACTGGCAGGCGCGCCGTGGTCGGCGGTCATCACGCCGGAAATGGCGGCGCGGGTCATCTGCGCCGAGGGACTTTGCGACATAGTTTATGTCAACCAAGTGGACGATCCGGAGGTGTCGCCGTCCTGGGCAGAGGCGTTCGTGCGGGCGTCCTCCGTGCCGGTGGTGGCAGGATCGTTGCAGGCGCGGCGGTGGAGAAGAATCTCCTGACTGCATAAAAATAACAGGTGTGCCGCAGCACACCTGTTATTTTTATGTAAACTTATTTCGCCGCGTCCAGCAGCGCGTCGGACAGGCGGGCATACTCCTCCAGTCCCAGCCGTTCGCCCCGGATGGTGGGCTCCAGACCGCAGGCGGTGACGATGTCCGTCAGGGTGTCCTTGGGCAGCTCCCAGCCGGTTTGCAGGCTGTTGACCAGCGTCTTGCGCCGCAGGGCGAAGCCCGCCCGGACGGTACGCCAGAAGGCGGCCTCCGACCGCACCTGCACCGGCGGGGCGGTGCGGGTCTTGCAGTGGATGACGGCGGATGTGACCTTGGGCGCCGGGAGAAAGCAGGTGTTGGGTACGGTGAACAGCAGCTCCGGCTGGGTGTAGTACTGCATCAGCAGGGTGAACGCGCCGTAGTCGGCGGTGCCGGGGGCGGCGCAGATGCGCTGTGCCACCTCCTTCTGGATCAGCACCGTCAGGCTGTCGAAGCAATGGGACTCCACGCAGGCGGTGAGAAACGGCGTGGTGATGTTGTAGGGCAGATTGGCGCACAGCACGGGGCGCAGGCCGGACAGATGCTCCCGCACCAGCGCGGGCAGGGACAGCTGCATTACGTCGCCCTCCACCAGCGTAAAGTTGGGATGCTCGGCCATCGTCTCCGCCAGCACGGGGTACAGGCGGCGATCCAGCTCCACGGACACCACCTTTCCTGCCCGGCGGGCCAGCTGTGTGGTGAGGGAGCCGATGCCGGGGCCTACCTCCACCACGCCGGTATCGGCGTCCGCGCCGCTGGCGGCGGCGATATCCTCCGCTACCCAGCCCTCGATGAGAAAGTTCTGTCCCAGCGCCTTGGCAAAGCGAAAGCCGTGCCGTGCCAGCAGTGCCTGTATGTCGTTGCGGTCGCAGAGATCCATGGCGGTACTCCTTTGAGAATGTATTGCCGTTATTGTACCATATTCCCCGCCGATGTGCTATACTGTTTTTCAGAAAGGAGGTGCGCCCGTGCGCATACTGACCCATACCGTGACCGCCGCCGAGGACGGGCAGACCGCCAAACAGCTGCTCCGCGGCCTGTGGCACATCTCCGGCAGCCTGCTCAGCCGCCTGAAATTCCGGGACGCCATCACCGCCAACGGTGTGCCTGTGCCGGTGAACCATATCCTCCGCGCCGGGGATGTGCTGAGGGCGGACGTGTCCGATCTGCCCGGCGAGCATCCCCACATCCTGCCGGTGGACTACCCCCTCGCCATCCTCTATGAGGACGAGGATCTCCTGCTGCTGGATAAGCCCGCCGGCATCGCCATCCACCCCGCCGCACTGACGGAGGAGACGGTCACCATCGCCGGGGCCGTGGCGCACTACCTGCAAAGCGACAGCTTCCACGCCGTAAACCGGCTGGATCGGGGTACCACCGGCGTCATGGCGGTGGCCAAGACCGGCTTCGTTCACGCACGGTGCATGACATTGCTCCACACCGATGCATTTCAGCGGGACTACCGCGCCGTGTGCGACGGCGTACCGCCCCATCCGGCGGGCGATATCGACCTGCCCATCGGCCGGGAGGGTGACTCGCTGCTCAAGCGCTGCCCCGACCCCGCCGGACAGGCCGCCCACACCCACTATGAGGTACTGGATACCGCCAATGGCCGCGCCCTGCTGCGGCTGACGCCCACCACCGGGCGCACCCACCAGCTGCGGGTACACATGGCGGCCATCGGCTGCCCCCTCACCGGCGACTGGCTCTACGGCACGGAAGACAGGGCGCTCATCGCCCGTCCCGCCCTCCACAGCTACCACCTGCGCCTGACCCACCCCGTCACCGGGGCGGTCATCGACGTTACCGCCCCGCTGCCGGAGGATATGGCGCGCTTACTGAAGGAGGGGCAGAGATGAGTGTTTTTCGCGGATATCGCCATACCGTGGGGATTTTCCGTTGTGAAGCGCCGCGGGTTGTGATACAATACAGATAAGATTTCACGAAAGTGAGGGTGATACAATGGCATCGAAGGTCTATTTTGCCGACCTGCGGGCGGATCATCATGAAAATTTGCAGCAGAAGCTGACCCGTCTGATGAAAACGGCGGGCATGGGCGATATCGATTTCAACGAGAAATATGTGGCCATCAAGATGCACTTCGGTGAGCCGGGCAATCTGGCGTTTCTGCGGCCCAACTGGGCCAAGACGGTGGCGGACTTCGTGAAGGAGCGGGGCGGCAAGCCCTTCCTGACGGACTGCAACACCCTGTATGTGGGCGGGCGGAAGAACGCGTTGGATCATCTGGACAGCGCCATGCTCAACGGCTTCAACCCCATGACCACCGGCTGTCAGATCCTCATCGCCGATGGTCTGAAGGGCAACGACGAGGTGGAGGTGCCGGTGGCGGGCGGCGAGTATGTGCAGGCCGCCAAGATCGGCCGCGCCGTTATGGACGCCGATGTGTTCATCTCCCTGACCCACTTCAAGGGCCACGAGGAGGCGGGCTTCGGCGGCTGCCTGAAAAATATCGGTATGGGCTGCGGCAGCCGCGCCGGTAAGATGGAGCAGCATAACGCCGGCAAGCCCCATGTAAAGCAGAAGCTGTGCGTGGGCTGCGGCCAGTGTCGGAAGATCTGCGCCCACGGCGCGCCGATCATCACCGACGGCAAGGCCGTTATCGACCACGACAGATGTGTGGGCTGCGGCCGCTGCATCGCCGTCTGCCCCACGAACGCGGTGCAGATCAACTGGGACGAGACCACCGCTAACCTGAATCGGAAGATCGCCGAGTACACCAAGGCGGTGGTGGACGGCCGCCCCTGCTTCCACATCTCGCTGGTCATCGACGTGTCCCCCAACTGCGACTGCCGGCCGGAGAACGATATGCCCATCGTACCCAACGTGGGTATGTTCGCCTCCTTTGATCCGGTGGCACTGGATATGGCCTGCGTGGACGCGGTCAACGCCCAGACGCCCCTGCGCGGCTCCGCCGCCGACGGGGAGGCGGATCATGTCCACGAGCATGACCACTTCCAGCGCATCCACCCGGATACGGACTGGCACATCTGTCTGGAGCACGGCGAGAAGATCGGCATCGGTACGCGGGAGTACGAGTTGGTCAAGATCTGAGCATTTGCATAAAAAGGATGCCTCCGGCTCTGCCGGAGGCATCCTTTTTGCGTCCAGTCAGTCCTTGTGGGGCTTTACATCCTGATAGAGCATATTCCACACCACCTGGTAGGCGTGGAGGGTGTCCGCGCCGTGGCAGACCATCCGCACATCCATGTCCGGGTATTCCCGGAGAAAGTCCATAATGGCCTTCAGCGCTACATGGGCGGCCTGTAACACCGGGTAGCCGTAGACGCCGGTGGAGATGGAGGGGAAGTCCACGCTGCGGCAGCCGTGGGATACGGCCAGCGTCAGCGCACTGCGGTAGCAGGAGGCCAGCAGCGCCGCCTCACCGTGGCCGCCGCCCCGCCAGATGGGGCCGACGGTGTGGATGACGTACCGGCAGGGCAGGTCATAGGCGGCGGTCAGCTTGGCCTGTCCCGTCTCACAGCCGTGGAGGGTGCGGCACTCCGCCAGAAGTCCCGGCCCGGCGGCACGGTGAATGGCGCCGTCCACGCCGCTGCCGCCCAGCAGGGAGGTGTTGGCGGCGTTGACGATGGCATCGGCGTGGGACTGGGTGATATCACCCTGCACAATGGAAAGCATGAAACTCACCTCACGAAAAAGTACGGAAAATAGGCAATATAAAGGGAATGTTCAGATCACGGACAAAAATATTTACAGATTTGCCCATTTATGCTATTATAGTACGGTTAGAACAGGTATGCAACAGCGGGAAAGGAAAGCCAGTGAGAAAATATGTACCGGCCTATGAGGGCAACCTGCGCAAGCACACGCTGTCGGTGCCGCGCTGTATCAGCGAGTGCAGCGGCATCCGGGTGTTTGGACGCCGCATCAAGTCTCTGGTGTTCAGCACGGATGTGGCCATTATCAAGAATATCAACGCCGACGCCATCATCGCGGTGTACCCCTTCACGCCCCAGCCTGCCATCACGCAGGCCATCATCGGCGTATCGGACGTGCCGGTGTTCTGCGGCGTGGGCGGCGGTCTGACCACCGGCATCCGTTCCGCCAGCATGGCTGCCTATGTGGAGCATCAGGGCGCCTACGGCGTGGTGTGCAACAGCAAGATCGGACTGGAGACGATCCGCGATATCAAGAGCGCCGTGGAGATCCCGGTGGTGTACACGGTCATCTCGGAGAAGATGGATATCCAACCCTATCTGGACGCGGGGGTAGACATCCTCAATGTGTCCGGCGCAGCGCGGACGCCGGAGATCGTGGCGGCGCTGCGGGCGCGGTACCCGGACATGGCCATCATCGCCACCGGCGGCCCCACTGACGAGAGCATTCTGGCCACCATTGGGGCGGGTGCCAACGCCATCACCTATACGCCGCCCAGCAGCGCGTCGCTGTTCGCCAAGACCATGGCGGACAACCGCAGCGAGCTGGAATAAGAGACAAAAGAGGAACGGGACTTCCAACGAAGTCCCGTTCCTTTTTTGCCGTAGGATGCAGCTTGTCACAGGGCGAGATAGGCGCGGCATTTGGCGTCGGCCTCCCGCGCCAGACGCTCCTCATCCACGGTGACGAGGCGGCCGCCCTCCACGGTGACGCGCCCTTGCACCACCGTATAGTCCACCGGGCCGCGGACGCCCACGGTACCCAGCACCGAGCCGGCGTCGCAGCCGCAGCCCACCAGCTCCAGCCGCCGGGCGTCGATCATAAAGAGGTCGGCGCACTTTCCCTCGCTGAGTTGGCCGATATCGTCCCGCCCCAGCAGGCGGGCGCTGCCCCGCGTGGCCATCTTCAGCACATCGTAGCCGGTGGGCGCCTGGCGGCTGGAGGTCAGGCGGTGCAGCAGGTAGGCCACCCGCAGCTCCTCCAGCAGGCTGGAGCCATCGTTGGAGGCGGAGCCGTCCACTGCCAGCCCTACCGGCACACCCAGCGCCAGCATCTCCGGGATGCGGGCCACGCCGCTGGAGAGCTTCATGTTGCTGATGGGGCAGTGGGCCACGCCGGTGCCGGTCTGCGCCAGCAGGCGCAGCTCCTCATCGTTGAAGTGGATGCCGTGGGCGAACCAGACATCGCTGCCGATCCAGCCCAGACGCTCCATGTATGCCAACGGGCGAACGCCCTCCCGCGCCAGCATGAAGTCCTCCTCGTCCTTCGTCTCGCACAGGTGGGTGTGGAGGCGCACACCGTACTGGCGGGCCAGAACAGCGCTCTGGCGCAGCAGCTCCGCCGATACGGAGAAGGGGGAGCAGGGCGCCAGCGCCACGCGGTGCATGGCGCCGTAGGACGCATCGTGGTAGGTTTCGATGGCGTGGACGCTGTCGCGCAGGATCTCGTCCACCGTCTGCACCACGCTGTCCGGCGGCAGGCCGCCGTCCTTCTTGCTCAGATCCATGCTGCCCCGGCTGGCGTACATTCGGATACCCAACTCATCGGCGGCGGCGAATTGCGCCCCCAGCAGGTCGCCGCTGCCGGCGGGAAAGACGTAGTGGTGGTCGAAGCAGGTGGTGCAGCCGTGCTTCATCAGCTCGCCCATGCCGGTGAGGCTGGACAGGCGGATGACGTCGGCGTCCAGATTTTTCCAGATCTCATACAGGGTGCGCAGCCAGTCGAACAGCTCCATGTTCTGTACCTGCGGCAGGTTGCGGGAGAACACCTGATACAGGTGGTGGTGGGTGTTGACAAGGCCGGGATAGCAGAACATATGGCTGCCGTCGATGACGCGGTCGGCGGGGACATCCAGATCGTGGCCGATGGTCTTGATGAAGCCGTCCTCGCAGTAGAGGTCGGCGTTTTGCAGGATGCGGTCGCGGTCGTCGCAGGTGACGAGTTGGGCGATGTGCCGGATCAGCAGGGTGGACATGGCGATTCCTCCTTGGCAGATAGTGATGGGTAGGAAAAAAGAGCAGGCCGCAAGCGGCCCACTCTTTTTTTGAGATACAGTCAGCGTTCCTCGCGGAAGTAGGAGAGACCGAGGGACGCAGGGGGCTGATCCTCCCGCTTCTTACGCAGGGACACGATGATCAGCACCACCAGTGTGATGGCGTAGGGCAGCATCTTGTACAGCTCCTTCACCGCCATCTGGGTGCCGGTGGGCAGGTAGATGTTCAGGATGTACAGGCCGCCGAACAGGATGGAGGCCCAGATGCTGGCACTGGGACGCCAGATGGTGAAGATGACCAGCGCGATGGCCAGCCAGCCGCGGTCACCGAAAGCATTGTTGGACCAGACGCCGTTGGCGTAGTCCATGACGTAGTACAGACCGCCCAGACCTGCGATCATGGAGCCGATGCAGGTGGCGAGGTACTTGTACTTGGTGACGTTGATACCGGCGGCGTCGGCGGTGGAGGCGCTCTCACCCACGGCGCGCAGGTGCAGGCCGGGACGGGTGCGGTTCAGGAAGTAGGAGGCGCCGATGGCGATGAGAATAGCCAGATACGCCAGAAAGCCATAGGACAGGAACAGCTGGCCGAACCAGCCGGTGCTGTCTGCGCCGGGCAGGGTGGTCTTGAAGAACAGGCTGGTCTTGGACAGGGCGATGGAGGGTACCTCGCTGTTGGTCAGCTTGATGAGGGAGCCGCCGAAGAAGTTGCCCACGCCCACGCCGAAGGTGGTCATGGCCAGACCGGTGACGTTCTGGTTGGCCCGAAGGGTGACGGTGAGGAAGCAGTACAGCAGACCCATCAGCAGAGAGCCCAGCAGCGAGCAGAGGATGGGGATCATAATGGCCAGGAAGCCGTTGAGCTGTCCGCCGGCGGACTGCTCGTAGAAGAACGAGCCGATGACGCCGCTGATGCCGCCCACATACATGATGCCGGGGATACCGAGGTTCAGGTTGCCGGACTTCTCCGTCAGGATCTCGCCGGTGCTGCCGAACAGCAGGGGGATACCCTGCATGACGGCGCGGGGGAAGAAGGATACAAAGTTGAAGCCCATCCGTCACGCCTCCTTTCTGCTGCTCTTGCGCAGGGTGACCTTATAGGTGATGAAGAACTCGGTAGCGATAATGAAGAACAGAATGATACCGGTGAGGATGTCGGCGAAGGAGTGGTTCAGGCTCAGGGTACTGGCCACCTCACTGGCGCCGCGGTCCATGGTCACCAGCAGCAGCGAGGAGGCGATCATGATGAAGGGATTGAACTTGGACATCCAGGACACCATGACGGCGGTAAAGCCGCGGCTGTTCACGATGGTGGTGGTCAGGGTATGGTCGATACCGGCGGTCATTATGAAGCCCATCATGGCGCACAGCGCGCCGGAGAGCACCATAGTGCGGATAATGACCCGATCCACCTTGATGCCGGCGTAGCTGGCGGTGCGCTGGCTCTCGCCGACCACGGCGATCTCGTAGCCGTGCTTGCTGTATTGCAGGTACACATACATCAGCACCGTCATGAGGCCCACGATGAGGATGGGCAGCAGGTAGGCGTTGCCGACCTCCGGCAGCCAGCCGGCGCGGGTGTCCTGATTGATGATGCCGATCTTACCGGCGCCCTTAGGCACCTCCCACACGATGATGAAGTAGGAGGTCAGCTGCATGGCGATGTAGTTCATCATCAGGGTGAACAGCGTCTCGTTGGTGTTCCACTTGGCCTTGAAGAAGGCGGGCAGGAAGCCCCAGATGGCACCGGCCAGCAGCGCGGCCACCAGAGAGATCACGATCAGCAGCGCATGGGGGACCTTGCCGCCCAGCAGGATCATGCAGGTGGTGGTGGCGAGGCAGCCGATGATGGTCTGACCCTCGGCACCGATGTTCCAGAAGCGCATCTTGAAGGCGGGAGTCACCGCCAGAGAGATACCCAGCAGCACCGCCACATTGCGGAAGGTCACGCCGATGCGGCGGGGGGAGCCGAAGGCGCCCTTGAGGATGGTGCGGTAGACGGCGATGGGGTCCTGTCCCGTCAGCAGGGTGGTGATGAGGCCGCAGAAGACCAGCGCCAGCACCAAAATACCGCCGCGGATCAGCAGCGCCTTGGGCAGGGGCAGCGTATCCCGCTTGGAGATATGGAAAAGAGAACCTTTTTTATTCATCTGCCTTGCCTCCTCCCGCACGGGTCATCAGTGCGCCCACTTCCATCTTATTGGTGGTGCGTCCGTCCACAACGCCGGACACCTGACCGCCGCAGAGCACCACGATGCGGTCGCACAGCTCCAGCAGTACGTCCAGATCCTCACCGACGTAGACCACGGCGACGCCCTTCATCTTCTGCTCTGTCAGCAGGTTATAAATCGTATACGAGGTATTGATATCCAGACCGCGGACGGCGTAGGCCGTCATCAGCACGGAGGGCTCCTGTGCGATCTCGCGGCCCACCAGCACCTTCTGCACGTTGCCGCCGGACATACGGCGGACGGGGAAGCTGGTGCTGGGGGTGACCACCTCCAGCTCCTGCCAGATGCGCTGTGCCAGCGCCTCGGGATTCTTGCGGTCCAGGAAGATGCCGTGGCCCTTCCGCCAGGAGCGGAGCATCATGTTGCCGGTCATGCCCATGGAGCCTACCAGACCCA
>OLGE01000490.1_pt1 | contig 47261 bp, 42 predicted proteins | sample 1605151 | NCBI WGS metagenome assembly OLGE01 (sample SAMEA3888912, study PRJEB22519) | human gut metagenome | biome: human gut; feature: human-associated habitat; material: faeces | place: Denmark | collected 2010
TTCTAAGAGACTTCCCAACCGCTTGATTAAGAAGTCTTTTAGAGCATACAACACCCGCAGACAGGAGAAACTTTTTGTACTGCTTGACCGCAAAATGCTCCGGGTCTTTTTCCTCCAAGCGTTCAAACATGAGGTCAACGGGGCTTTGAAACTCGCTGTCATCCTCGCGGGCTTCGCTTGCGTTGATCATTTCAAGCAGCGTCGTAAAGTTTCGCTCTGCGTCCGGGGCTTCGTAGTGAATGTAGCCGATTAACGCACAGTACAGCAGCCGCTCGGCTTTCACCCAAAAATCCTCGCCGGACTTTTCGCCGCTGCCCTTGGTGTTGGCAATCAGTGTGTTTACCAGCTTCAAAATATCCTTTTCGTCGCGGAGATAGGCGAAAGGGTTGTATTTCATGCTCTTTTTGAAGTTAATGGTATTCAGCACCTTAATACGGTACGGCTCATAGACGAGCTTTCCGTTTTTTCTAACGGGCTTTCCGTCCTCGCCCAGCTTCGGACTGCCGCGCTCCAAGAGCTTGCCGCATTCGAGCAGTAGAGTACCCTTCGGGTCAGACACGAGATAGCTGCTGTGCATTTGCATTAGGTTGGGTTTGACGAAAAAGCGGGTTTTGCCGCTTCCGCTGCCGCCCACCACCAGTACGTTTTTGTTCCGTGCGTACTTCGGCTGCTTCGGGCGGCTGTTCATCATCAGCCGTTCCGTCTGTGTGAGCAGCACATTGTTTTCAAACACCGGGTCGATGTACGGGCGTATATCGGCGGCGCTGCCCCATCTCGCGCTGCCGTACTCCACGCCACGGCGATATTTCTTCGCATTTTTGCCTTTGACGTAAACTATAAGGCGGATAAGTACCGCGCCCAAAACGCCCACCAGTAAATCTATGGGGTGAAAACTCGGCGCGAATGAGGAAAAGGCGGCAGCGAAACCGTCACCAATGGAAAGCAGCTTGCCGGAGAGGTCAGCCCCCGGCGCAAGCCGCGCCGCCTGTCCCACTTTATCAAAGAGATACACAAAGAGCAGATACGGGAGATTCGGAAGCATCAGCCTTTTCAGATTTATGCTTTTCATCGCTCAATGCCCCCTCTCGTCTGATTTTTCACCTTTTGGCGGTCAGCGTTAAGCTGCTTCGCTTTGTCCTTAAAGGCAGCTAACGCCTTGCGGATCGAGGGCTTTTGTTCCTGCGACAGCTTCCTTGCGGAAAACTCCTGAAAAGCTGCGGTCAAAACGTCCGCGTCGCGCCCCTTGAAAAACACAAGGTAGCGGGGCGGGCTTTCCGTCGCGTCCTTTTTCAGCGCAAAGTCAACGCCGTATTTCTTTGCCGTACTTTCAAAGGCTTTGATATTGCTGTCAGTGATTTCGATGCTGCTTACGCCTGCGTTCTGCTTCACAAGCTGTTTTAGGGTCTGCTTGCCGTGGTGCTGCACTGGCTTATCCAACTGCTTTTTGATTTGTGAAAGCATGAAGCGAATGGATTTTTGCAGCATTTCGGCGGTGAGCTTGGTCGTCCTTATGGATAAGGCAATGACTTTTTCGTTGATTTCATCTTGCATTTACCGTCCTCCTTTCACGGTGATATATGCTGCGCCGCTTTTGGGCGCAAAAAATGGGCGTCCGCTGCCTGCGCCGCCCCGCTTAAATCCGCACCAGTAAGCCGTTCAAGTCCTCGGCGCGGACACCCGCAAGATACCAGTTGTCGCCGTACTCCATACGGGTCGGCTTCCACTTGCCGCCTGTGAATACCTCCAAGCACTCGCCGCAATGCAGCCCGCCGTAGTAATCGGCAAGGTCAAAGCGGATGTCGTAACGGTCAGCGGTTTCGTCAAAAAACAATGCGCCCTGCTTCATAGTCTTGTCCTCCTTTGGTTTTACAGGCTTTTGCCCTCGTTGCAGGTGTAATCGGGTATGCCGCCTTTCGGCTTTGCCCATGCGCCGCTTGCCATGTCGTGGGCGACAAGGGCGGTATAGTAGCTGTCGATGGTGGACGGGGCGTTGAACAGCACCGCCCGTAGATACTGCTTGATATTGCGGATCTTCGTGGTGTTCTCCCGCATACAGTCAAGGACAAATTCAATATGGCTGCTCGTCAGCTTCATAAACTTGCTTTTGACAAGCTCTGCCGGATAGTCGTCCCCGGCGATGCGGAGCGTCTTTCGCGCTGTGCATACCGTTTCCAGTATGAGGTCAACGATTTCGTCCAGTCGGTCTTTATCCATGTGCGGATCCTGTATGAGAATGTCATACTCGATATTGTCCTTGATGATGTCCCTGTAAATCTCTACTGCGCTCTGCGTTTTCGCTTCCGTTCCTTTCCGTTCCGGCTCTGCCGCGTCCTCTGTGAAAGGTGAGGGGTAAGGGGAAAGGATAGGAATGGAATGGGTATTTGATATATCCGTATTTGATTTCTCTTTTTTTGATAAATCAGTTCTTGATATATCTTTATTTAATTGCGTTGGATTTTCCAACGTAGGGGTTTCCAACATAGGTTTTTCCAACGTTGGATTATCCAATGTTGGATTTTCCAATGTAGGTAAATCCAATACAGGTGGCTGCGGCTGCTCGTAAATGATATAGTCTGCGCCCCGCAAGCGTCCTTTCTTGTCGCGTTCGCGGCTGCGGACGATATACCCGGCTTTTTCAAGCTCCCGTACCGCTTCGCGTATCGCGTCGATTTTCTCCCGGTTGATGCGGGACAGCCCCGCAAGGGTATAGTCCCAGTTGTCCGGCAGGGACAGCATTTGCGAAAGCAGCCCCTTTGCTTTCAAGGTCAAGTCCCTATTGCGTAGATGGTGGTTGCTCATTACGGTATAGCCGCGGTTTCGTTCCACGCGGAAAACTGCCATTGTTCATCACTCCTTTGCTGTGGTTTTGTTACGCAGTAGAAGCGCGTTATTTAGGGAAAAGGTATAAACACCTTACCCCGTCAAAGCCGCGCCCCAAAAGCCGCTTGACGCAAGGCTTTTTCCTGCTCTACTGCGTAACATAAGGGCATAAAAATAGCGGCGTTCCTGTTCTCCCCGGTGGGGAGTGAGAAACGCCGCCTGTGCGCGTATTCTATTGTGCTTCCGCGATATAGTCTTTGATGATTTCGCCAAAATCTGCCGTAAAGGAAAAGATGAAGTATTCCAATACGTCGGGGGCGGCGTCCATCGGCTCGGCTTCCTCGGAAAACGGTAAGCCCATAAGCCCATACAGCATTTTGATGATTTTGAACAGCTTGCCCCGGTCAGCAGGGGTGTTCATGGAAACGAGAACATCGGTAAGGCGGTTGATGGTTTCCATATCGCCGCCTGTCGTCACCCAGACCATTTCTGCGAACGGCTGCGTGATTGCTCCGGCGACAAGGTTGATTTTGTCCTTGCTGATTTCGCCGGACGGGGTTATAATACCCTTGTCTAAAAGTACGTTATTCATGTCGTCCTCCTTTATTTTTGTGGTGCTAAAATGGTGCCCGGTCTTACAAAACCACCTTGTACGGAGATACGGCAAGATAAATGATGATATGCGGAAAACCTTGATTTTAAGCCATTTTCTCATGGTGTCTTAAACATTTATGAGGGCTTATAAGAAGATTTTCCGCTATCAAATCAATAAAAAATTAAGTGTTTCTTGGCGTACTGCGTGCCGGACTTGCTGCGGCACTTGTGGTGAACTGAATCCGGTCACACGCAGATCATCCCACTCAAAAAGCAAAGCACGGAAGCAGAACTATGATGATTCCTCTCCCGTGCTTTACTTTTTGAGCACACTTATTTACTCAGCACTTTTCTGCCGCTGCGCCATCGCAGCAGCAATGTGAATTATCCGCTTCTGCCTCCGGTTTCTTCTTGGCAAACGGCTTTATAATACGCGCAATAATCTTGAAGAATTTCAGCCAGCGCTTCATATCGCCGTTGGCCACAGAGTTTAGCAGTGTCCCGGCATGGCGGCAGCCCTCGCCGTCGATGGAATAATACATCCACACGCCTACGCGCTCCCCGCGCACAAGCCCGGACTCGCACAGGATCTTCATATGGTGCGACAGCGTGGACTGGCTGATCCCCAATCCCTCCAGCAGGCAGCAGGCGCACTGCTCTCCCTCGCTCAGCTTCTCAAGGATCTTTATACGGTTCTCGTCGGACAGCGCCCGGAACACTCTGAGGTATTCGTTCATCGCATCATGCCTCCCCGGTCTTTATGCTGCCGGTGGGAAAATACGGGCAGCGCTCATGCAGGCACTCTTTATTCTTCGGGAAGAACTCACAGCGCGGCCGGCTCACCGGCATATCTACGCCGAGGCGCTCCTTCGTGAACTCGACCGCCGTCTCGATGGACTGCCGCCCGGTGCGTTTGCAGCAGCGCGGGCCGCCGGTTGCGACCAGTGTCTCAAGGCAGCGCATGGTCATTCTCTGCGGCACATCCCAGACCTCCGCCGTAAGCGGGGTAGCCTCGGAAAGGATGCTTGCATAGATACCGGCTCCCGCCGCCGCGCCGCACACGCCGAGGAAACCGCATGAACCTCCCGAGAGTTTCTTGCCGCGCTTCCATGCCTCGTCCAGACATTCGCGCAGGTCGATATCCCCGCCGTTATTTTTATACGCGGTGAGAAGTACGCATGGCACAATGCAGTGGTGCTCCGGTCCGTGCATGTGTACCGGCGGGAGCTTTACAACATCGAGGAAAATTTTTATCGGGTCCTTTTCATCCGTGTTTAGGAGCCTTGCGCGCACAGCCGCGCCGTCCTTATTATGGCACTCGTCACAGACGAAATGGCCGTCCTCGCACACAGCGTCCGACGGTTTCTCCTCTCCGCACACGGCGCAGCGGCGCATAACGGTCTTCCCCGAATAGATCAGGGGCTTGCCGCAGATGAGGCAGTTATTGAAGCTCTCCTCCTGCCCACAGCAGCAACAGAGCTTATCTATTGATTCCATGTTCTTACCTCCAAACGATCGCTTTCCTCTGGAACGCGGTCACAAGTTTGTTGAGTACGGTGACAACGATGGCGATACATACGATGCCGGCAACGGCATGCGTATAGTTTGCGTAGGTTATGCTGTTCTGGATATAGTAGCCCATACCGTGCGCCGCGCCCATCAGCTCGGCAAAGTTCAGCATGAGCAGAGACGTTGTAACAGAGACCTTGAGTCCGGAGACGATCCCCGGAATGACATACGGCAAAAGTACGCGCCAGATCATGTCAGAACTGCGCAGATTCAGCATACGGGCAGAGTCAAGTATGCGCGGATCCATAGACTCCACGCGGTTGATGGTCGTGAGAAATGTCGGCCAGAACACGCCGAGTATTATGACGAGCGCGGACGCACTGCGAAAGCTCGGCATCAGTGCGACAAGATACGGCGAGAACACCACAGCGGGTATCGGCGCCATGACATTTGCGATCGGATAGGCAAAGCCGCGCAGACGCGGGAACCAGCCCGCTATAAGGCCGAGCAGCACAGCCAGCACCATACCGGTCACAAAGCCGATCGTCAGCAGTTCCATGGAATACGCGACGTTCAAAAGCATCTCGCGCCACTGTTCACGGAAGGTATCAAAAACATTCTCCGGGCACGGCACAAGAACCGGGTGTGCGATGTTGAACACCGAGGTGCACAGTTCCCACGCGATAAGCAGCAGCCAGACGAAAATCATTATATCGCACGACGAAGTTTCGCTTCTCTTTTTACGTGCTGAAAAATACTTTGCAAGAAACAGCAGCTCTATAAGTGCAAGTCCGACGAGCATCGAGCCGCCCGCGCGGACCGTGGGGCGCTGCTTTGCAGCAAAGACGACTATCGCAAGAAGAGCGGCAAGGAGCACATGGGCAGCGGCAAATGCTATATTCCTCTTTTTCAAAGCTCCGCCACCTCCGTATCCTCGCCCTCAAAAAGCCGCATGAGCGTTCTGCGGTACGCGCCGAACTCCTCGCTGCTTTCCACATTCCGGCGCGGGCGGGGTATGTCTATTCTGAGCTCACCGGCTATCTTTCCGGGCTGCATATAAACGATGCGGTCGGCAAGAATAAGCGCCTCGTTGATATCATGCGTGACAAAGACGACAGTCTTTTTCTTCCCGCCGTCGTTCGTCCAGAGCGACAGCAGCAGCTCTTGGAGAGAGGCACGTATCTTAGCGTCCAGCGCGCCGAATGGTTCGTCGAGCAGGAGGATATCCGTGTCCATTGCAAGGGCGCGGGCTATCGCGACGCGCTGCTTCATGCCGCCTGAAAGCTGACACGGATAGTAATCCGCGGCCTTTGACATACCTACCCTTTGCAGGTACTCCGCCGCCGTACGCTTCGCCTCGGCGCGCGGAACACGCTTTGCCCTGTTGATGGCAAAGCTGATGTTCTTTTCCGCAGTGAGCCATGGAAACAAAGCATAATCCTGAAAGACTATCATTCGGTCGGCTCCCGGCCCTTCCACCGACTGTCCGCCGATGCTTATCTCTCCGCCATCGGGCATATCCAGCCCGGCAAGCAGACGCAGGAGCGTGCTTTTTCCGCAGCCCGACGGGCCTATGACGCAGACAAATTCGCCGTCGGCAATGCTGAGGTCGACCCCATACAGCGCTTCTATCTTCTGCCGCTCGTTTTTATAGCAAAAGTGTACGGCATGTATATCGATAGACGGCATATTAGTCGTGGGTGCTGAAGTACTCGGTCAACTCCTGCCAGAGGGCGACATCGCTCTCGCGCTCGGCAAGGGTCTTGAGGGCAGTGCCGTAAACGTCGGTGACAACGTAGTCGTTCCAATCGACCTCGACGGTGTCGGTGATCTCGCCGAGGTTCGCCATTGCCTCATAGAACTTGACGCAGGCTATCTTGTCCGGGTCGAGCGAAAGGCGCATTACCGGGGTATATGTATCCGTGCCGTAGACCTGTGCTTTCAGGAACTCTCGGTCCTCACCGGCGTAGACTTCGAGAATATCAAGGGTGGCTTCCTCGTTTTCTAGGTAGTAGCGGTATCCGCGCAGGGTCGCCGTCTCAAAAGCGACGAGTGCGTCGAACTTGTTCTCATATGCCTCCTGGCTGCAGGTCTGGCGGCAGCAAGGGTAGGTCTCGACAAACTGCTTTACGCTTCCGACGAGCTCCGCGCCGAAGTTCTCGGCATAGTAGCCAAGGCAGGAGTTCGTGATGCAGTAGTCATACTCGCCCTTGGTGCAGCCCTCGACCGCAGTGTTGCCGTCGTTGACATACACGAAGGTGACATCTGCGCCCTCGCCGGGTGCGCCGATGGTATAGCCCTGTTCAAGCAGGTAGTTCTTCAGAACCATCTGGCCAGTCTCGGGCATCTGGCAGGCAATGGTCTTGCCAAGCAGGTCGTCGACCCCGGTGATATGCAGCGTGCCCTTAGCGGCGATTATCTCGGAGCCCTCGGCAGCGGTGCCGCCGAACACGCGCAGGGTGGTAGTGCCCTGAGAAATAAAGGTCGCGGCAGCGGTGCTGGAGAGGAGGTAAACGTCGAGGTCACCGGTGGAAACTGCCATATAGGCATCGTTCATGCTGGATACCTTTTCAAACTCGACCTTCACGCCCTCCTCGTCAAAGTAGCCCATGGCATCGGCGACGAGTACGCCGACAGGCTTCACGGACTTGCCGAGCAGGCCGACCTTGAGGGTAACGGGCTCTTTGGGTGTTTCCGCCGCGGCGGCTGCCGTTTCGGCAGGGGCGGCTGCATCTGCAGACTGGCTGTCAGCAGCAGGAGTCTGCTCGCTGCCGCATCCGGTCAGAACTAGAGCGGAAAGCATGCAGACAAGAATGATGATACTTACAAGCTTTTTCATTTGGATTTTCCTTTCTTCTTCTATATGCATCGAAATATTTCGATATATTCAATATAAAACGCGCCTTTCTCGCGGCCGATCCTATATCATAGAATTGACCGCTTCGAGAAAGCTGTCAGTCTCAACGCCGAGATTCGTGCACAGTTCGCGCACTGTCAGGTTTTCGTTTTCCGGGTTTACACAGCACATACCGATCTGTCGGAACATCTGGAACGCCTGCGGATACAGTTCCATCGCCTCGCCGAGGCGCATTTCCGGGTCAATTCCCATTCGTTTCATCGTTATCCTCCCCTGCCATCAGTTATGATATAGTCTCTCTCCGGTCTCGCTGGTGAGATGGAACGCGCAGAATGGCACAACGTCGCCGTCGCCGGTTATCATATGGACGCAGCAGCCCCGAAGCCTGCCGAGGTCAATATTCCACACGTCCTGAAAGCCCTTGCCGGATATCGAGAACGAATGCGTAAGCGTGCGCAGGGCAAACTTCATGAGCGGCGATGTCTTTGCCTTGTCTTCTGCGCCGTCCTGTATACGCCAGCGCTTGTCGGTGTATTTATTGGTCTTTTCTACGAAGTCCGTCTGCTCGGTATCGCAGTCGTTCTGGTGGAACTGGGTCATGCAGATGAGCCTGCCGCTCTCATCAAGATAGTAAGTGCTGGAAAAATCACAATGCGGGTCAAACTGCTTGCGCGGGACGAAGTTGTCCATTACCAGTTCCTCCGAGCACTGCTCTGTCAGCGCGTGGAGCACATCGTCAAGTCCGCAGCGGCTCTCATCCGGCGGGGTCTGTCCCGGATAGCGGCCGAAATAGCTTACCGGCTGGAAGTGGATACCCTTGACCGTCGGGATATGCTTTTTCGCAAATGCCACTATCTCACCGAGCCTGTGCAGGTTCACTCCCGGTATCACGACGGGGACAAGCAGCACGCCGACGCCGAGCTTCTCGCAGTTCTCGATGGCTTTCAGCTTTATATCCAGCATATCCCTGCCGCGTATCGTGCGGTATATCTCATCATCCACGCCGTCAAACTGGAGGTATATCAGGTCGAGCCCGGCCTCCTTCAGCTGACGCAGATAGTCTATATCCTGTGCGATGCGGATACCGTTTGAGTTTACCTGCAGATGGATCACCCCCATCTCCTTGCCCATGCGCACAAGCTCAGGCAGGTCGTCTCTCACTGTCGGCTCGCCGCCGCTGAGCTGTACGGAGCAATACCTGTTCGCGTCCAGCGCCGTTCTGAACATTCTGCGTATCTGTTCTTTGTCCGGGTCGAAGCGCTCCGCGTTCGCGTCGGCAAAGCATATTTTGCACTGCATATTGCAGCGGTAGGTTATCTCCAGTATCGATGTGCAGGTGCCGCTGTGGTGCGCGTCGCACAGGCCGCAGTCGTATGGGCAGCCGTGTTCCTCCGGACGGCCTCTGTCTTTGGCGGGAGCATGTATCCCCTGCTGCATCCAGTTGACGTACATATCCGCGTCGCGCCAGAACAGCACCTTGAAGTGTCCGTGCTCCGGGCAGTCCTTGACCATATAGGCCTTGCCGTCTATGCGCTCATAGCGGGCGGGTATTTTCTTCAAGCAGACCGGGCAGAGGCTCTCAGTCTCGTGCAGTATCTCGTTCATATTTTTTAAGCCTTTCCCACAGAGCGGAGAATATCTCGCCCATTTTTCCGCGCACTATCAGGTCGGCGCGGTCATCGAGCGCGGTCTCATCATTATTGAGTATCACAAGCGTACCTCTGAAGCGGTCGAGCAGCCGCCCGGCGGACGACACCCTCAGCGATGTTCCTGCCGCGATCAGCAGGTCGCACTGTGCGATCTCCTTCACACATCCGAAGATCACCTCCGGATCGGGCGTTTCTCCGAAAAGAACTATACCGGGGCGGATAATGCCGCCGCACTCGCAGTACGGTATACCCTCGCAGTATTTCACGCGGCGCACATCGTGGCTCTTCCCGCACTTGAGGCAGGTGTTTTTATACACATTCCCATGCAGGTCAAAAACCTTTCTGCTGCCGGCGCGCTGGTGCAACGCGTCGCCGTTCTGCGTGATAATCGAGGAAAGCATCCCCTTTTCCTCCATCCACGCCAGCGCGAAGTGCGCCAGATTCGGGCGCGCATCAAGGTTCAGAAGCTCAGTGCGGTAGAAGTTGAACATTATTTCCGGGTGCTCTTCAAAGAATTCCCGCGAGAGTATCCTCTCCGCGGAGTAACCGTAGAACTCCTTGTTGTTATAAAGCCCGGACACCGCGCTGCGGAAATCCGCAAGCCCGCTCTCGGTGGACATTCCCGCTCCGCCGAAGAGCACCGTGTGCTTTGCCTGCGTTACAAGCCGCGCAAGCTCATCCAGCTTACGCTCAAATTCCTCGTTCACGGCGTTCTCTCCATAATGCGCTTTTTCTCAAAGCAGTGCTCGCGCAGCGCGCCGCAAGGCAGCAGAGTTATCTCCGGTGCAGGAAGCCCCTGCATGACCTCGAGCGCGGCCAGCCTGCCATGCAGATCGTCGGCATCAAAACGCTCCGGGTCAAGCGTCTCTACCTCAAAGGTCAGCTTATCGCCGTCGGTGAATATGCGGTAGTCAAGCAGACCGTCAGTACCGAAGAGTACTTCGTCAAAGAGCGCCGGGAAAAGCTCATGCCCACGGAGCACATACGCGCCTTCCTTGCGGCGGACGATATGGCCGAGCACATCCAAGTGACTTCCGCAGACGGCTTTTTCAAGCTTCGCGATATCCCCCGTGCGGTAGCGCACGAGCGGCATACAGTCGCGCGAGATGTTCGTCAGCACGACCTCGCCCTCTTCGCCGTAGGGCAGCGGAGCTCCGGTATCGGGGTCAACTATCTCTATGATGTGGTCTATCTCGTTATAGTGATACCCGCTGCAAACATCGCAGTCTACGGCAAGCCCCCAGCCGGACTCGGTGAGCCCATAGTGCGTTGAAACACGGCACTGCCATGTCTCGGCAAGATAATCTATCATGCTCTGCGGGAGATTCGTCATGGTGATGAAGATGCACTGCATGCCGAGCTTTGAAAGATCGTGCTTCTCGGCAAGGATGCGCGTAGCACGGTATATCGTGATGGCCTCACCGAACCAGACGTTGGCTCTGTTCTTTACCGAGAGCTCATACAGCTCCTCCGGGTCGTCGTGAAGATCTGCCGCCCATGCCTGCATGCCGAACCTGATAAGGCTCTGCGCCAATATGCCGCCGATCCCCCGCCCCTGCGAGTTTTGGAGGAACACGACACAGCGCCCCTCATCACGGTCAACGACCGTGTTCATGCCGCGCGGGAGAAACTCGAATATTTTCTGTATATCGCGTTGGGAGAAAAAGATACGCTTTTTCATACCGGTCGATCCGGAGGAGAAAAATGTCACCGGCTTTTCCACTTCTCCCTGCGAGGTACAGAGAAAGCTGTAGCTCGTACCGGAAAGGTCCTTCGGCGTGGTGAACGGCAGCTTCTGAATATCGCTGAGGCTGCCGATATCCTCCGCGCCTACATTGTACTTTGCGTAGAGTCTGCCGTAAAAGGCGCTGTTCTCCTTGACAAGCTTCACCGTCTTTTTAAGCTGCCAGAGCCTGTATTCATCAAAAAGCTCATCATCCACAACGCTGAGATCGCCGCGCGCGGACTGTGCGCGAAACTCCTCATCCTGTTCTATCCTCATCCTGCACAGCTCGTACAGGCCGTACTGTAGGGTCTTGCTCATTATATTTATCCTATTCCGTCAAATATTTTGTGTCCGTCGCAGCTGCTGAGATACTTGCTGCAAAGCGGGATAAGCCGTCCGTCGCGCTGGATTATCTGGATCGAGCAGCGCTGGACACGCATAAGGTCAATGTTTGAATTATCCTGAAACGCCATTCCGCCGACCGTCAGCATTTTGTTCTGACTCGGCATCCATGTCGCGCGCATATTTTTGCGCAGGCGGTGGACTGCGTTTTCCTCACGCTCGCGCTTTGAAAAGCGCGTCAGCGCCTTGAGCCGGCCGTCCTTGCCGAGCATATAGCCGGCGTTGAACGAGCACTGCGCATGGTCATATGCGCCCGGCCCGAAATCCTGCGCGGATATATCGATGCACTGTTCATCGAGCCGGCGGATAACATCAGGTATAGTTATGCGCCTGACCTTATCGTGCGGATATATCCCAAAGTAGCTTATCGGCTGGAGATAAACTCCCCTGACCGTCGGCATATTCTGCTTTGCGTATTCGATTATCTGCCCAAGCTCGCCATCGTTCTCGCCGGGGATCACGCAGCAGACAAGCACTACCGCAAGCCCCGCCTTGGCGCAGCTCTCGACTGCTTTCTTTTTTATATCGAGCATGGGTTTACCGTACTTTGCATAGTACGGCTTATCCGACATCCCGTCGAAGCCAAGATACACGGTCGTCAGCCCACAGAAGCGCAGTGCGCGGGCAAGGTCTTTATTTTTTGCCAGCTCTATTCCGTTGGTGTTCAGCTGGATATAATCAAAGCCTATCGTCCGGGCGGCGTTCGTGAGGTCGCATATATCCTTTCTGACGGTCGGCTCCCCGCCGCAGAATTCTATAAGCGCGTCATCTCCCGCAAGCTCCTTATAACGCCTCATCAAAGCATCGCACTCCTCAAGGCTCGGCTCATGAAGCGGTTCATTCTTGTCGCGCGTAAAGCAAACGGGGCAGTTCATGTTGCAGCGGTTCGTCGTCATAAGCGCGGACGACGCCGGGAGCTGACATGCCTCGCACGCAAAACTTTTCCCGCCGGTGGCTTTGTCCGCTTCTTCCTCATCCTGCGGCAGCCCGTTTACATCCATCCCGCCGTACTCCAGCCAGCGCAGATAGTTCTCCGCGCTGGCTGCCCATATAAGCGTGGAAAAACTGCCGTGCTCCGCGCAGGATTTGTCCATATATATCCCGCCGTCACGGCTGACTATGTCCGCGTATACCTCTTTTAGGCACACAGGGCACACGCTCTTTGTCTTATATAAAAATCTATCCGCCATTCTATTCCTTTTCAAAAACGATCTGGTAATAGCTCATTTCCGAATTCTTGAAAAACTCGTTGACATATTTGCTGTTTCCGAATGCGCACTGTATATAGCTGCCGACCTCTTTCATCGGGACTCCGTACCGGCGGCTGAGACTCGCAGCAATGCGCACAAGCTCAGGATATTCTTCTTTCTGATACACCGTTCTGAACCCGGCACTTCGAAAAATTTCGATATAATCCGCAGCAGTCTGCACCCCTTCAAGGCATGGTATGCCTTGTATATCCCGACGCTCTGCCGCAGTTGGCTTTCTGAGTGCGAAATCGTTCAGCAGGAATCTGCCGCCGCTTCTCAGTATACGTGCATATTCCGCAGCTGCATTAGCTTTATCCGGTATCACGGCAAAGGCCGCTTCGCTGAAAACGCCGTCAAAGCTTTTGTCCGCAAACGGCATCGCACAGGCGTCGGCGCAGATAAACCGGCAGCCCGGCGCACACTCCCGGGCACGCTCAAGTACAGCGCCGTCAATATCAATCGCCGTGAGCCTTATAAAGCCTTTACCTGACAGGTGCTTTGCTGCTTCTCCCCCGGCGCAGCCGATCTCAAGCAGTTCGAGCGTTTCGGTAAAGCCTGCGTTTATAAGCCCCTTATCCAGCAGGAAGAAGCGATCTTTGCGCTGCACGAAGGCATCCCTCAGCGGTGTTTTTTCCATAATCACTTTATCATTTCATTCGCAGAGCCCCAATCGGGGCTCTGCGTTTCTTATGTACTCTCAGCCCTTATCAAAGGCCAGGTTGACCGCGCGCTTGCATACCTCAAGTATAAGCTCGGTCACGGTCGGGTGCGGGTGGATGGTGTTGTACACCTGTTCAAGCGTCATCTTGTTCTCAACGGCGACGGTCATCTCCGCGATCAGGTCGCAGGCCTCATGGCCGAAGATCTGGCAGCCGATGATGACATGGTCGTCCTCACGGGCAACGACCTTGATAACGCCTTCGGTCTTGCCGATAGCGATCATCTTCTCATTGGACGCAAAGCCGAGAGAACCGGCGATCGTCTTGATCCCCTTGGCTTCCGCATCGGCCTGAGTGTAGCCGACCCATGCGATCTCGGGTTCGAGGAAGGTGGTGACGGGGATAACGTCGTAGTTTATGTAATAGTCATTGCCCGCTATCGTCTCGGCAATGACCAGTCCCTGACGCTGAGCCTTGTCGGAAAGCTGTGTGCCGGTGGTGACATCGCCCGCGGCAAAGATGTTGGGCACGCTGGTGCGCATGTGCTCGTCGGTAATGATCTGGCCGTTTTTCTCCATCTTGACTCCGACTTCCTCAAGACCCATATCGCGGGTGTTGAGCGTGCGGCCGATGGCGCAGAGGACCTCGTCGGAGATAAGCTCCTCGCCGTTTGCGAGAGTGGACTTGACGCTGCCGTCAGGCTGAACCTCGACGTTTGCAATGCCGGAGCCGGTCTTGACGACTATGCCGCGCTTTTCAAGGGACTTGCGCACAGCGTCGGTAATCTCAGGCTCGTGCAGGGCGGGAACGAGATTCGGCATCATCTCGACGATAGTAACGGGAATATCAAAGGTGTTGTAAATATGGGCATACTCAAGGCCGATAGCACCGGAGCCGATGATGACTATGCTTTTGGGCATGGGGCGAGAAAAGTCCATTATCTCATTGGAGGTGATGACCTTCTGATGGTCGACATGGAATGCCGGTATCTCCGCAGGCTCGGAGCCAACGGCGATGTTGATATACTCGGCAGTGACGATTTTCTTCTCCTTGCCGTTGTCAACCTCGATGGTATGCGCATCGACAAGTCTTGCTCTGCCCTTGATGACATCGATACCGCGGGACTTCTTCCACAGCAGGGTCTCAAGGCCGAAGCTGAGGTTGTTTATGACGCCTTTTCTGCGCTTGTCTATCGCCTTGAAGTCAACCGTAACGGCAGACATATCAATGTTGATGCCGTATGCCTTGGCTTCCTTGAGGGAGGCATAAAGATTTGTGGAGGCCATGAGCGCCTTTGTCGGAATACAGCCGCGGTTAACGCAGGTACCGCCTGAACCGTTCTTCAGACGTGCTTCAATTATCGCAACCTTTTTGCCGCGGTCGGCGGAGCGCATCGCGCAGGCCGAGCCGCCGGGGCCACCGCCGATACATACTATATCGTAATCGTACATATTATTCTCCTTGTTTCTTATTAAATGTACAAATTTTTTGTCGACAAGCAGTTAAAGGATTATGGAATAATCGCTTAGAACACGTTGCCTATCGCCACGCCTACGGTGAGCGCCGCAATAATGGTGATGATGGTGGTCAACAGGCCGTACTTTATCATGTTCTTGGGTACGATCCAGCCGGAACTGTAGGCGATAGCAGAGATCGGACTGCACGGCGCAGTCGTCCATGTCGTATTTGCAAGAACAGTCGCCAAAGCACCGACGACCATGGGGTTAATCTGGCCAGCATAGATGGTGGTGCAGAGAGGCATCGCAACTGCAAAGGTGATTGCAAGAGGAATGGAGCCAGTGCAGAAGCTGCACAGGATGCCGCAGAATACAAGCATAATAACCATGAACATAGTGGCGCTGACATTGGCAAATACAGGGGAAAGAACTTCAGTCAGCCATGCGGCAATGCCGATGTCGGGGTTGCCCATGAACGCACCGATCCCCATGATGCTGACCATGAAGAACACCATCCCGACTGGCACGCAGGAGACAGCATCGCTCCATTTAAAGACAGGCTCGCCGTCCGCCTTGATGAAGTTCATAAGGAAAAGCGCTACCAGCGGAGGCATGCACTGCTGAATCTTAGAGAACACCGCACTATAGCCCGCGGGCCAAATGTACTGCGTGAGACCCGGCAGCAGCCACAGAACTATGCAGGCGAGGTAGAAGCCGATGGACCACTTTTCCTTCTTGCTCATTGTGCCAAGACCGGCAGTGAGCTTTTCATAATCAACATTGGAGAGTGCGGACACGTCAGGACGCCACAGGAAGCGGACGATGACGAAGTAAAACACAGCGCCGATGAGAGAAACGGGCGTGGCAATGGCGCAGTAGGCAAAGAAGTCCATCGCCTGTCCAGTGTAGGACTGGAAGAAAGAGAAGCCCTGAAGCGTCATCGCGTGGGCAATGGGATTGCCGCCGTTTGCCAGCAGGCCCATGACGAGAAGGCCAAGGATGAGCACCGTTGCGAGAGGCGCTTTATCCTCTTTCTTAAGGCCGACGCTGGCAAGAATCTCCTGCACGATGGGGAACATTATCATAAAAGTTGCGGCAGAGGAAAGAGGCATGCTGATGATGTACATTGCGATGAGGATCATTGCGACCGTCCACCACGGGCTCTTGCGGGCGAGCTTATTGGTGATGAACCAGACAGCGATGCGGCGGGCGACTCCGCTCTTGGTGAGGCATCCAGCAAGCATGAAAGTGAATATAAGGAACACGACAGTGCTGTTGCCGAACGTTGCCTGAGTAATGGTGTTGATGCTGAGCGCTGGAACAGTCATGAACGCAAACACAACCAACATACTTGTCCAATCCGTGCCCCAAGTGAGGAACAGAATGCTTGCGCCGACCAAAATACCTAGAACCTGAAATCCTGAAGGACTCAAGCCGGTAAACGGGGGGATGATTGCTGTGGCAAACATAAAGAACAGTGCTGCTACCAGTGCGATCCACTTGCTGACGGAAACGCTGTTTGATTTCTGACCCATATCTCTGATCTCCTTTGCAAATTTTATTTAAAAAAGGATCAACAAAAATAAATAGAAAGCTCGGTGGCGGCAAAAACGCACATATATAAAGCTTCTCATCGGTAATGTGCACAAGAAACAGCCGAGCAGAAATCTTATTTACGTTGTATATTTTATTTCTTAGCTAGCCTTTTGTCAATATGGTTATATGGCGCAAAAATCGCCGTTTTTTTCATACACTTCTGTATTAAGTGACAGAACAATTGTGAGTTGTGCATAAAATATTTGATATTAATCTGGCAATGCGTCAAAAATGAGTTCACGCGAAAATTTATGTTGTAAATTTTGCTTTAGTGTGATATGATTTTCACATAGTAGCCGAGCGGACACGCTCACCGCTACGCAAAAGGTAAAAATATTTGTTGAGGAGGTCTTAATTCGTGAAAGAAATCCTGCAAGAGCTTGAGAGAAAGTCTTGCGATCGCCCGGTAGAGCTTGTCAGGCAGCAGCATGCTGGCAAGAAAGTCATTGAGTATTATGGTGACTTCATACCCGAGCAGTGGATCCGCGCTATCGGCGCGGAGCCGTATTTGATCTGCAAAGGCGGCGAACCTCAAGCTCCCGAAGCAACTCTTGACTATTCGCTGCGCTTCATGAATCCCCTTGCCGCCACGATGGTTGGTAACTATCTCATCGGCGCTGACCGTGTCATGCCCATGGCTGACGGCATTGTTATCCAGCAGCATGACTGCCACTATGGTCGTATGTCTGAAATTCTTGAGGTCAAGGGTCTGCCCGTTTACAAGGTCGGCGTTCCCGCAGACTTCAATGTGGGAATTTCCCAGAAGTACTATCGCCACGAGCTTCGCGAGTTCAGAAAGTATCTTGAGAATCTCGTAGGCAAGCCGCTCGACGAGGACGCAGTCCGGGCAAACTACGCAAAGACCAACAAGATAAACGAGCTGTTGCGCAAGATAGATGAACTGCGCGAGCACGACAATCCGCCAATAACTTTCTCTGACTGGATCAGGCTCAACCACTACACGCTACGTGTTGACTATGACACGAGCATTGAAGCTCTTGAGAAGATCTATGATTATTTGAAGGATGCACCCGGCGCACATGCCGAGAACGCACCTCGTATACTCATCGCCGGCCGTGCCGTCGCAGAGGGTGACTACGTTGTGCCGTCGCTGGTCGAAAGCGCTGGCGGCTGCATCGCGTGCGACTTCCTCGACGAGGCCATCCGTCCCTATCGCACCAACATCTCAACAGAGGGCGACATTGTCGATGCCTTTGCCGAAGCCATCTATGACAAGAGGGATCCCCAGTGCATATTCCAGCCGTCTTGGGAGATCCGCTTTGAGCGCGTGAAGGAACTTCTCAAGGAGTACAACATCGACGGTATTCTGTGGTACCAGCTCTCCTTCGATGAGATTTATGACATGGAGTTCACTTGCTATTCCAAGTGGCTCAAGGAGATCAACGTTCCCGTTATGAAGCTTGAGACCTCCTATGAGTATTCGCGTGAGGCCACCGCGCCGCTCGCGACAAGGATTGAGAGCTTCGTCGAGAGTTTAAAGGAGGCAAAGTAAGATGAGAGATGTCGATCGCGATCTGCTGAAGCTGCTTGCGTTCAGCGACGAAGAAATAGAAGAATTCCTCCCCAAATGGGAGATTGCCCGCAAGGCGCTGCGTCTTGACGACGCCACCATTGCCAACGCGATAGACCACTTCATTCCGGAAAACTGGGATATCAAGTATCTTGGCGTCCGCAAGCTCATCGGCGCATACCTGCGCGAGGGCGTCGAGCAGTGCATGACCCCCACCTACAAGGCTGAGGGCAAGAAGATAGTGTACGGCATACTGCCTGCTATCTCCAACTACTACTAGGCCGTCAAGGAAGCCGGCGGAGACGACGTCTTTATAGGCTTCCCTGACCACATGCTCGTCAACATCCTCAACTCCTTCTTCCATGCGGCTGCGCCGTGGCTGGACATTGCAGAGTCCTACGGCTTCACCTATGGCTGCCGCCACTGCCCACTGAACAAGATGCGCGTTGCGGCATATGTTGAAAACGTCATTGCCGCGCCCGACATCATATGGAGCTGGGGCTTCAACTGCGACGAAGGTCCCAAGACCGATGAAATGCTTCAGGGCATCACCGGCAAAGAGTGGAAGTATCACGTCTCCCGCGCGCCGCATGACTCCCTGCTCAGCGAGAAGGAAGAGGACATCATCGCCCGCGTCGAGTACATGTCTGAGCAGATGAAGCTTGGCGTGAAGGCCATCAGCGACGCCATCGGCATTGAGATCAAGCCTGAGCATGTCGCTTCCGCAAACAAGAAGATGCGCGCATATGGCTTCAAGGTCGGCGTGCTGACTCAGCTTGCTGCGACCGCAGATCCCCCCGTGCTTGGCGGCGACTCTGTCTCTCTCGCACAGTGCATTATGAACGTGCCTTTCAACACCGGCACGAAGTACGCCGAAGAGGCAGTCGATATCCTCACCAAGGAGCTACGCGCCGCAATCAAGGCCGGCGAGGGCGTCATGCCCAAGGGCACGCCCAAGGTGGCTATCCGCAACCTGCCATACTGCATCCCATGGCTGGGGCAGATGTTCCGCCAGAACGGCCTTATGGTTCAGTTCGCCTGCGCGCTCACTCAGTCCTCCCGCCAGACGCAGCCGCCCACGCGGCCTGACGATCCGTGGTACACCGCGGCAGAGGCATGGTCCCGCAATCCGATGTGCTCGAACATGAAGAATGAGTGCGACAGCTACATCGAAAAGCTCAAGACCTACAATGCCAATGGTATGCTTCTCGGTCTGTTCGACTTTGACCGTTGGGTCGGCCCGCAGCAGAAGCTCCAGGCAAAGATGGTCGAAGAGACGCTGCACATCCCATGCTTCTACATCGAGGGTGACTTCTGGGATGACCGCGAGTACAGTCCCGAAGCGCTCAAGACCCGCGTTGAATCCATCTGCCAGGTCTTCAAGATGAGACTTGCCGCACTGGAAGCCGAGAAGGAAGCCGAATAAAATCCAACCGCATAAAAATAACGTCCTCGAATTGAGGACGTTATTTTTGTTCAGCACTGTGCAGACAGAAAAGCACCGCCGGTTATGACACTGGCGGTGCTTTGTTCAACAGCAAAGGTGAGCGGTCACTTCTGCTTCTTTTCATAATCGCGCTTTGCGCGCATAGCGGCGCCGAGTGCAGCCGTTGACTGCGGCAGGTCCAGCGCCGTGACCTTTTTATGCAGCAGCTCAGAAAAAATCTGAGCCATGGCATCGTTTTTCGCTACGCCACCGGAGAACACGATAGGCTCTGTATAAGACACCTGTGCAGACCTCCCCATCGAAATGATGCGGCGGGCAATGGCGCGGCCTGTTCCTGCCGCGATATCAGCCACGGGAACTTTCTGCGAGAGGTGTGAAATAATCTCCGATTCTGCAAAGATGGTACACATACTGCTGATATTGCACGGCTCAGTAGACTGTTTCATAAGGTCTGAAAGCTGCTCCATCTCTATGCCGAGCAGGCGGTGCGTCAAAACCTCAAAAAAGCGGCCCGTACCAGCAGCGCACTTGTCGTTCATCTCAAACTTTGTCACCGTGCCGAACTCGTCAAGCTCGATGACTTTGCTGTCCTGTCCTCCGATATCTATTATTGTGCGCGCCGCCGGAGCAACTACGTGTGTACCGATGCCGTGGGCAATAATCTCTGGAATATTGTCGTTAGCCTTGAGAAACGCCTTGCGGCCGTACCCGGTGGATATGATATAAGCAATATCCTGCTCCGTCACACCAATGGCGTCCATCGCGGCTTTTAGCACCTTTTCGCCGCTCAGATTTCTGTCAAACTCAGTGTACAATACCTGGAACGTGAGGACACTGCCACTCTCATCAATGATGATGCATTTGGACGTGGTAGAGCCGATATCCACACCGGCAAAAAGCTTCATAGCAAAACCCTCTTTATATATTTACTTACCGGTAAGCATCTCTTCGGCAGAGGCAAGCTCACCGACTACGAACTGGGCGTCCAGAAAAGCGAGGCCGCAATTAGGGCATCTGTAGCCCTCGGCATCTGGCAGGTCCATATCGTTATAGGTTATCGCGATATCGTCCACTTCTTCCATATCAACCTTGCAGTTAAAGCACTTCCAATTCATTTTAAGCCCTCCTTATTCTCCCTTTGGATCAGCGAAACTTATAATATAGCTATAGAGATTAACGACCTCAACCTCACCGTCAGCAATAATATACTCCACGTTGGGAGTGAACTTGTTCAGCCTCTTCTTTGCAAGATAGTGCTCCTCGCCCTCGATATAGAGCTTCTTCCCAGTGGTCTCGGCGTATTCAAGGACCTCTCTGATGTCCTCTTCACGGATCCCTCGGTTTTCCATGACCTCCTTGATCTCGTCGCTCAGCTTGATGGGAACGGTTTTAAAATCCATCGCAGTCATACCTCCATTTTTATTTTTTCATCCCGACCCGCCCCCGCGAAAGCGGGAAGCGTCGGAAAAATACTGTGCTCTTTGAAAACTTACAGTGTAAATTTCCTATATAAATATATACTATTGCCACGAAAATGTCAATAGTATATGTTTTATCAAACTTATTTATTTTTGACTCGCTTTCACGTAAGGCACTTTTTAAGGAAGAAATCTATCAACTCTTCGTACTCCTCCGCCGTCATGCTTATTATACCCGCAGCGCACTGGTACGATATTGAGAACACCATCACATCAAGCAGGCTGTAGCTTTTTTCATTTGCCGCATAGTCCTTCTGCGTGGCCTTGGCGCGCTTGGTGAGCTTTGAAATAAAGTTATAGAACGGGCGAACCTCCGCATCCTCACTGAACTGGCGACGGCCCTCCGTCTGCATGAAGGAGAATATGTTGCGGTTTTCCATCGCGAATGTGAACACCTGCTTTGCAAGCGTCTTGCAGAAGAGGAATTTGTCCACGGGAGGCTCAAGACTGTTCAGCGCATGATATATGGAATCATACAGCCGGTCAAAGCCGCTGGTCAGCACATGCTTTTCTATCTCCTGAAGATTCTCCACGTAGTTATAAAGAGTCATCGGCGAGATGCCGAGCTCCTTTGCGATCCGCCGCGCAGACAGCGCTCCAATCCCTTCCGTATCCACAACCCTTACCGCGACGCGTATTATTTCTTCCTTGCCGCATAGTACCTTTTCGCGAGGCATCTGCCATCAAATCCTTACTACAACTATATTTTTGAGATTTTCAGACAGTTACAGATGCTTCTGATAATAGTCATCCTGTCCCCTTCGGACTTTTTATCTGAATCCCACAGGTCTCCCTCAAGATAGAAATGAGGAACACCCGTTTTTGCTTCTATCAGACGCACCATGGTCTTCTGCACAGCGCCGACCCATTTATCGAACGCGTAGAAGCCGTACAATGCGCCGTCGGCATGATACCGGTTCAGCAGGTCGGCATATATTCTGGCCTCGTCCATCATGTTCATGGAGCTGGGCGTGGCAAGACTCATCCGTGCGACCGTAGTATACACGTCTTTCTCATTCAAATACTCCCGGAATATATGTGCAAATGGGAACATACGCCCCTGCGTAAGGCAGACGCCGTTTTCCCGGAAAGCCTTGTCTATCCACGGCGCGTACAGGGAGTTGAACTGGCAGAACATCTTCGGAGCATTTTTGGGAAGCGCACCTATCCCCTGCGCCACACGCTCTCTTACTTCATCAAGAAAAATCTCAAGCACATGATTGAGATATGAATACCCGATGTCAAAGCACATGTCCACGCAGGTTCCGAATAGCGTCATTTCATTGACCGTGACAGGCTGTGGGTCGGCGTTCATGACGGGGTCGGAAAGCTGCTCAACAAGATCCATATAGTGCATATACTCTTCAAGCGCCTTTTGAAGATGCTCCTCCGTGACCTCTATCCCAGTGGCGTCGGAAACATCACGCTGCGCCATGCGCAGTTTTTCCGCGAGGAAGTCGATACGCTTGCGGTCATCCGCCTCAACATCGCCAAGCGGAGCGTCGTGCGGGAGGGTGATAAATGTGTTCTTCCAGCGGGTGCCGCCGAGGCAAGCAATAAGCTCATCCGTTTTGGGCGCTTCGCCGCACTTTATGCCCCAGTTCCACGTTATTGTCGGCGGCGGGAGCTTCCCGTCGGCAATGGCGTTGGCACGGATACTGTTCATCTTGCAATGGGCGCAATGGCCATTGACCGCATTACCATAGCAGCCCGCGCCCTTATTGAAGAATGCACCGCGGATCATGACCATCATGTAGCCAGGATATGAAACGTGTAGCCGCCCCTTTCCCGCCAGCTTGTTAGCATAGATGCAGACAGGCGCAGAGGGGATGTTGATATACATCACAGAATCCCCGGCCCCAATATACTGCGCTGTTTTGGAAAGCTCGACTATCTCCTTGATGCAGGCGGCAGCCATCATTCTTATGCCCTTGAGCGAAAGACTCCAATATGTCGGCAGATATTCATTAACAGCGTAGGCAACGTCCTTATCACTCAGGCAGAGGAACTTTGCAGCCCTCTTCCACTGTGGCAAAAAAGCCTCAAGTTCTTCCCCTTCCCAGCCAAGTAAGCTCAGAAACTGTCTGTGTACATTCTCTGACATTACTGTATTACTCCCTTCGTGGCAGACAAAACGACGCATAGGCGTCGAAATCTCCGCAGTTCAAAATCATATCAAAGCTTTTTACGCTTTTCAAGACTTTCAAAGTGTTTTTCCCAAAAAATCTATATTTTTCTATATATGTCTATTCAATATGCGGAGTTATCTTCCTGCTCGAAGCAGATAAGCCATTGTCTCTGCCAGCGTCTCTATCTTGGATAGGTTGAAGCCCCTGCCCCAAAAGTCTGTACTACATTGAAATACCGGCTTTCCCGTGAGCCTTGCGATCTCCCCATCCGTGAGCCGATGCGCTGTGCCAAGCCATCTGTCAAAGCCGAACATACCATTGAGATATCCCATGCAGTTATATTTTTTTATCGTGCGCGCAGTCTCACGCACGTAATCGGTACTGCTGCGGCTAAGAATAGATGCATCCCACGAGGCCGCGGCCATGCCGGCAATATCTTTAGCGTGCATACATTGCACTGGGCACGTGATGAATGCGGCGCTGCCGACAAGGCAAATACCGTTGTCTGCGTACACGGCACCAAGCTCCGGTATGCAAGGTGGAATATAATATGTATACAGCTTTTCCATCGCACCTGCTCGATCAATGTGGCGCATATTGCGGTAGATGTCCTCAAGCGCATCCACCAGCTCGGACATATCCTGAAAAGCCATGAGCTGGCTTGTCTGAATAAGCGCCACCGTACCGGCCTTCAATGGTGGTCGCGTTGCCGAGGCGTTGGAACAGCAGATGGCAGCCGCGAGTATGGCAGCCTTGTTCGTGGTGTCGCGTATGCCTTTTGTCTGGGGTAGTGCAGCCCCGGACTGCACACAGATATATTCAAGCGAGGTGCGCAGTTCCTCCTCATAACGAACAAATCTCATGGCATCATACGGTTTTGCGCAGAAGCTATTCATCTGCCCAACTCCGTCGCAGTCATGTATTAACTCATCAGTTTTGCAGCACTCATCACAAAGGAGCCCGAAGCTCCACATAAGCTGCGGTCGTGGTATAATACCAGCCTCGACGAAGCCACGTCTGTTCTCCAGCATAGCACAGCGGCTGTTCCAACAATGCCCACTCGAGGGCGGCGGCTGGCCAAGTATACCCTGCAACGTAATCATGGCGCAAAATTCTGCTGTATGCACACTCACCTTCCCTGTGGAGTTAAGCGCCGCGGGAATTATCGTCGGGCACGGAACGGAGGCGTATACCCTGTACAGTCCATTGGAAGTAAAAAGTGCAGTGAACTCTTCTATATAGAGCCGTAGCAGAGCCCTGACGCCTGGAATATCCATGTCATACCAGCGGACGAGCCTGTCCATATCGCATAGCCTCGGGATATCGCCGTCATAAAAGCGGCGGACGTATTCGTCTATTTTTTCGGGCGCAGTGCAACCAAGCTCCGCACACAGTCCACGCAACGTATTCATTGCTTTTCCCCCACGGGTGTATATACCATATATTAAGCTCATTCATCCAACATCACGAATATTTACAAAGTAATTATATTCATTAAAGGCGCAACAGTCAAGTAAATATACCTGTTTGATTGTACGTACGGTAAAGTTTTTATGCGCAGTGGCACAGTAAAAGCTGGGTAAAACTTTGAATGCCCAACGTTAAGCATATGCAGCCGTCTGCTCCCGGTCGTAACGGATTCTCATAAAATCTGGAAAGGCTACGAACATTCTGTACCTTAAACTATAATCAGATACGTCTAACTATGCATTCATGCAGCAATAAAGGACACAGTAACATGCCTCCGTTTTCTCAGGTACAGATATGTATGCGCTCCGTGCATGTCCAGATCCTTGACTCGCTGGATTCGGTAGTCGTGGATGCGCTCGGTCTCGCTCTGACAGCGCAGGCAGACGCACTTCCTTCGCGGCAGTTCTCGCCATACTTTTTACGCTTTGTTCAGTTCCTCCGTCAGCCTCCGCACGATCTGCTCATGCGCAGCTTTATCTCTCGCCATCTCATCCTCCGCAAGTGCCTCATCGCGCATGCGCTCTGCCTCGCGCGCCCAGACTTCAAAATCGGGCTTGGACATTTTGCCTTTACTCACGCGAGCAAAGTATTTTTTATACGCCCGCTGGTGGACCTTCTAGATATCGTTGTTGTCGACTTTTTCTTTGAAGCTTTTTGCCGCTCCTATTTCACGGCAGGTCTTCCCGCCCTGCCCCGGTGCCGGTTCATTGCAATACAAATACGTCGCGCCCGGAGTCTGCAAAAACCAGCGGCGGCAGTTCGCACAGCGCTTCGGAACAAAGCCCTTTTGCAGTCCCTTCATTAGCTCTACGTAAACGAAATCCAGCAGTCCGTTGAAGTACATCTTCTCAACGATCTCGCACTCGCCCTGCACTTTGCCGCGCATACGGTACTGGGTCTTTACCTGCGGTGCGTCTACCTTGGAGCCAGCGCCGAGACTCACTCCACTAACAAACGCGCCGAGGTTATGCAAATATACTTGCTTCGCCAGAGATTCTTTTCTCTGGCCTTTTTTCTTTTCAAAGCCGACGCCCTTGAACATGGAGTCAAGAAACCATGCGTAACGTTCCTGAATGAACTGGATATCGTCCAACTGCTTTTGGACAAAGACCGGCGTATCGGACTTTTGCTCTATAACATGCTCTTCAAATGCCTCTCGTGCTTCCCCGACGACAAGCATCTCAACGGGAATATCTTTGAGCATCTGGAAGTCCGTGGCGTACAGTCTGTACAGCGGCAGCTCAGCGGAAACACTCAGCATATCCAAGTAAGCCCTCGGGGCTTCTTTGCTGTTCTTATGTTTCACAACGTCGTCAAGCCTGTCCATCACCGCTTGGTACGGTGCAGCATCAAGATTGAGGATCTCCGTGAGTATAGTTCCGTATGGCTGCGGCACTGGATTCGATTCGACCCAATAGCATGATTCTCCAAACTCGACTTTTGTATTTCTGCGCGGTCTCCTAATATCGAATAGATCTTTGCCTAACGTCCCCATGCCAATGTTCCTCTCAGTAGATAATGTATTTCAAACGATATAGTGTATGTAGTCAAATCATACATTATCTATTTACAAATGTCAACTTCTATGTTAGGGTAAGTTCAGAAGTAGATTATGATTCTGTAAATCAGATTATCTACTTGCATTGAGGGAGGGATAAAATGAGAAAAGAACTAAAAATAATTTCGCTCAGCGAAATAAAAACAGAAGAGGTAAAGTGGCTGTGGTATCCGTACATCCCGTTCGGGAAGGTGACGATCGTGCAGGGAGACCCGGGCGAAGGGAAAACAACTTTTGTTCTCTCTGTCATCGCAGCACTGACTCGCGGTGAGGCTCTGCCAGAATGTGAGACCGGGCTGCCCCAGATGAATGTCATCTACCAGACTGCTGAGGATGGGCTCGCCGATACAATAAAGCCTCGGCTCGAAGCAGTCGGCGCAGACTGCTCGCGTGTCCAGACCATCGACGACAGCAAGAGCATGCTGACGCTGACAGACCAGCGGCTTGAGGAAGCAATATACAGCACAGACGCCGGGCTGCTCGTGCTCGACCCATTGCAGGCATATCTCGGCAGTGGCGTGGATATGCACAGGGCAAACGAGATCAGACCAATAATGAAAAAGCTGTCTGCAGTCGCGGAGCGGACAGGCTGCGCGGTAGTCCTCATTGGTCACATGAATAAGGCGAGCGGAATGAAATCCGGGTACCGCGGGCTCGGCTCAATAGACTTCACCGCCGCAGCAAGAAGCATCCTCGTTGTCGGACGCATACAGGATGAGCCGACCGTAAGAGTCATAGCGCAGAGTAAGAACAGTCTTGCACCGGAGGGCAAGTCAATTGCGTTTGAGTTAGACCCAGAGCATGGCTTTCAGTGGAAGTGGAAGGGTGCCTGCGAGATCACAGTTGATGAGCTTCTGAGCGGCGGAGGTCAGGTGCAGACAAAAACTATGCAGATGGAGGATGAACTCAAAAGGATTCTGAACGCCGGTGAAATAAGTGCAGAAAAGATACTTCTCCGTGCAGACGAGCTTGGGATCTCAGAACGCACTCTGAAAATTGCAAAGAAGAATCTCAGCATCGTCTCCGTAAAACGCGGCGACCAATGGTATTGGAAGCTTCCCAAGGGTGTAAGAGTGTAACGTTCTTAAGTCTTTGCACCCTTGCCTTCTTCCCGCGCTTGTCCGCACACGAGGCGCTGTGTGCGCTTTTGCGGAAGCAGGTGTGGCGACGATACCCCGGCAGAAGAACGCGCGGTGTTTGGGGACGTTTCGCGGCATTTTCGTCCGGGTGCGCCCGTTCGAAAATGGCACTATGATAAAGGGAGGTACACCCAAAGGCGCACCTCCCGCCCACAAAGCCCCGCAACGCGGGTCTTTTCCGGGATGTCGGCAGCGTGCACATTTTCAACAAAATCTATAATTCAGGTGCACATAGGGCCGAAAATCTGGCTTGTTTCAGGGCATTCAGCGGTTCTCGCAAAAACTATTTCTGTTCTCAAAGGAGGAGTCAAATGGCAAGTATAAAGAAGATAAATGAAAGAAAATTCAAGATAACTATCAGCAACGGCTACCGCGCCGACGGCAGGAAGATCAGCAAAGCAAAAACGATCACGGTTCCCGATACCGTGCCGCGCAAGCAGATAGAGCAGTATGTGAATCATGCGGCCGTCGAGCTCGAACGCGTGTTCAAAATAGGGTACGCGGAGTACGGGGAGATGAGCTTTGAAGAGTACTCCCGGCACTGGCTGGCTCGGCAGCTTAAATATTCGCAGGGTACGAGAGAATCATATCGGCGGATCCTTGAAAAAGTGTATCCGTACATAGGAGATATAGAAATCGCAAAGCTCCGTCCGCTTGCTCTTGAGAACATGCTGTCAGAGCTGCGCAAGATGCTGCACCGCGGGAAGCCCATAAAAGAATCCACGGTTAAAAAATATCTCACGGTAGTGTCTGCGGTGCTGAGTGACGCCAAGCGAAACGAAATCATTCAAAAGAATCCGGCGCGCATGATTGATCTGCCGCAATGCGAGCAGAGCAAACAGTTCGTGCCGACCGATGAAGAAGCTCAGCTTCTGCTGACGGAATTCTGTAACCTGCCTCTCACATACGAGACATACTATGTGCTCGCCATGTTCACCGGCTGCCGCCGCGGGGAGCTGTGCGCATTGAAGTGGTCCGATGTGACTATCTACGACAACTACGATTGGGCGACCATAAACATCTCTCGTTCGCGCAGCTCCGTTCCGGGCAAAGGCGTCGTTGAAGGAAGCACAAAGAGCGGTCGTTCAAGAACAGTCGCTGTGGACAGCGATATCGCAGGCCTCATTGCCTGTCTCTATACAGAGAAGGAACGCGAAGCAAATGAGCGTGGAGAAGAGATAAGCGAATACATATTCACGAATGAGTACGGCAAGCTCATTCACCCCGATACGTTCTCAAAGACGCTCCGCAAAATATATGACAGCATCGGTCTGCCGCACGAGTTTCATCTTCACACACTGCGGCATTATTACGTGACGACTCTCCTGCACAGCGGAGTTGACAAGCAGACCGTTGCTGACCTTGTCGGTCACTGCGATACGTCCTTCCTTGAGCGCACGTACTGTCACCCACGGCTCGACAAAAAGCGCAGTGCAGCCGAAGCATTTGCCGCCGTGCAGTTTGGTGAGTCTATAAGATCAAGACCGTAATCATTGTTGGTTTGGTAGAATTTCTCCTGCGTGCAAAAAAGTAATAGCTTTCCGTACCTGTTTGCAGTATGTTGTGTCTGCAAAACAGACCTCTACTCTGCTGAGGTCAACAGAAAGGAAATGACAGATATGGCAAGCATAAGAAAACGTGGGAACAGTTACCTGATCGTAGTCTCAATGGGCTATGACTGTGCGGGTAACAGGCTCAAATCCATGCAGCAGACGGTACACCCGCCTGCCGGCATGACGCCGAAGCAGACAGAGAAATGGCTCAACGAACAGGCAGTGCTCTTTGAGCTCAGCTGTAAACAGCAGCCACAGCAGACGGCATCTAACATGACTCTCGCCGAATACTCAAAGTACTGGTTCGAGAACATCGCGCCAAACAAGCTCGCAAGCTCCACCGTAGCGCGTGAGAAAAGCGACATCGACAGGTTTCTTCCGCACATAGGTCATTACAAGCTCACAGAGCTGCGGCCGGAGCATTTCCGAAAGCTCTATGTCGCACTGCGCAAAGAAAAGAATATGATAAACGGCAAACCGCTCTCCGAGCTGACAGTTGAGGGAGTCCACGCATGTCTGTGCGGGATACTCAGCGATGCAGTGGAGAGCGGTTTGTTGGATCATAACCCCGCGTGGCGCACCTACAAGTATTCGAATATCGATAAAAAGCAGCAGGTCGTTGCCGACGAGGAGATTCTGCAAAAGCTCATCTGCGCGCTGGATAAGGAAAGCATTAAATACGAGACTTACTTCAAACTCATCATCGCAACGGGGATACGGCGCGGCGAGTGCTGCGGCATTAAATGGAGCGACATTGACTATGCCGGGCGCAGCATACATATCTGCCGCAATGTAGTCAAGGTCAGCGGTGAGGATATCTGCATCAAGGAGCCGAAAACCAAAGCAGGCAATCGCTATGTGTACTTCTCACCGGAGATGGGGACGCTGCTGAAAGAGTACCGCCGCTACTGTGAGACTGAGGCACTGCACTACGAGGGTCGGACTATAACCGACAACGACTTTCTGTTCAGAAAGCATGAGCTGGACGAGCCTATGACGCCGACAACATTCACATGGCGCTTCAAACTGATCCTCAAGAAAAACGATCTGCCGTATAACCTGAACGTGCATTCACTCCGCCATACAAACGCGAGCTTGCTGATTGCAAACGGCACGGATGTTGCGACGGTCTCAAGCCTCCTCGGTCACGCGCAGGTCTCGACAACTCTGGACATCTATACTCACGCATTCGACAAAAATAAGAAAGCCGCCAGCGATAAGCTGCATAATGCGCTGGAGATATAAAGGTACCCGCCACGGCTCACCTGAGCCGTGGCGGTGTGGTATGCCCGACAGGATTTGAACCTGCGACCTTCGGAGTCGGAGTCCGACGCGCTATCCGCTGCGCCACGGGCACGTATGTTCGACCTGCGCCGATTGGCGCGGGTCTGCTTTTTGCTTTCTGGTGGTCAAACAGTAGTCAAAGGCGTATCGCTTTTTTGTTTTCGCTGCGCTCTGTGCCATTGCCTTCAACCGCTTGCGGATTTCCGATACTCTACGCGCCGCGTATGTCGGAGTCTGACACTCTATCCAGCTGAGCTACGGGCACATATTCTCTTTTTGAGCCGTTGTATTATAACAAATTATGCCCCAAAAGTAAATAGCTGTTTTCAATTTAGTTTTTCTATGCTATAATGAACCGAAGACACCGCCGACGAGCGGCATTTCATATCAAATCAAGGAGCTGACATCCATGCAGAAGATACGCCTTGGAAGGACTGGACTCATGGTCACGAAGACAGCTATGGGCTGTCTCCCCGTTCAGCGCTGCAATGACGAGGCCGCCATTGAGCTTCTCCGCGCAGCCTATGACGGCGGGATAAACTATTTCGACACCGCAAACGCTTACAGCGACAGCGAAAAGAAGATCGGTCTCGCGCTCTCCGACGTGCGCGACAAGATAATCATATCCACCAAGAGCGCCGCGCGCGACAAGGAGACCGTACTCAAGCACATCGAGAACAGTCTCCGCATGATGAAGACCGACTACATCGACCTCTTCCAGTTCCATCAGGTCACTGAAGTCCCCGACCCGAACGACCCGAACGGCGCATATGCCGCCGCGCTGGAAGCGAAGGAGCGCGGCTGGATACGGCACATCGGCGTCACCTCCCACAGGGTCAACATCGCTGAGCAGTGCATAGCCTCCGGCTGGTTTGAGACGCTCCAGTTCCCCTTCAGCTACATATCCGACGAGCGCGACCTCGCGCTGGCCGACAAATGCCGTGAGGCCGACATGGGCTTCATCGCGATGAAGGGGCTTGCAGGCGGAATGCTCACGAACGTCCGCGCATGTCACGCCTTTATGAAGCAGTACGACAATGTTGTCCCGATTTGGGGCATGCAGCGCATGGAGGAGCTTCGCCAGTGGCTCGACGCCGCCGAGGAGGATCCGTCCATGGACGAGGAGCTTTCCGAGTTCATCCGCAAGGAGCGTCAGGAGCTGGCCGGTTCCTTCTGCCGCAGCTGCGGCTACTGCATGCCATGTCCCGCCGGTATCGAAATTTTCAACTGCGCCCGCATGAACATGCTGCTGCGCCGCTCACCGTGGAAGCAGTACTTCACGCCGGAATGGCAGGAGAAGATGGCGCGCATCGAAAACTGCATCGGCTGCCGTCACTGCAGCAGCCGCTGTCCCTACCAGCTCGACACGCCGAATCTTCTCAAATACATGCTAAAGGATTACAGGGAATTCTATGAGACACACAAAGACGAGCTATAAGCTGATCTCTCTGGCGCTGTGCCTTACCATGCTGCTACCCCTTGCGGGCTGCGGCGAAAGCAAGCAGGAGCAGGCCGAGATCTTCGCCATGGACACCTACATGACGCTGACCGTCTACGGCAAGAATGCCACTGCCGGACTCAACGCCGCGAAGAGCGTCATCACCTCGATGGACTCGATGCTCGATCCGGAGCTTGAGACGAGCACGACCTACGCGATAAACCACGCGGAGGGCGCAAGCGTCGTCGTGCCCGGTCAGGTCGCGCGAATGCTGAACACCGCGCAGACCGTATACAAGCAGAGCGGCGGCGCGCTCGACCTGACGATTTACCCGCTCATCAAGCGCTGGGGCTTCGTCGACGGGAAGTACTATGTCCCGACCGACGAGGAGATATCGTCCGACCTTGCCAAGCGCTGCTTTGACAAGCTCACGCTCACAAGCTTCCCCAGCTCCGGGACGTACATGGTTCAGATGCCCTCCGGCGGCGAGCTGAGCTTTGCGTCCGTCGCAAAGGGCTGCGCCTCTGACAACGCCATCGAGGCGATGCGTCAGGCCGGAGTCGAAAGCGGGATAATCTCGCTCGGCGGCAATGTGCAGACGCTCGGCCTCAAGCCCGACGGCAGCAAGTGGACCGTCGCGATACAGGACCCGAACAACACCTCCAGCTACGTCGGCGTCATCAACGTCGGCGAGACGGCGGTCATCACGAGCGGCAGCTATCAGCGGAACTTCACCGACACGCACGGCAAGTTCTATCACCATATCCTCAAGCCCTCGACCGGCTACCCCGTGACGAATTCGCTCGTCTCCGTGACGATAATCTGCACGGACGGCGTAATGGCGGACTGCCTTTCCACGGCGATGTTCGTGCTGGGCGAGACCGCGGCGCTGAACTACTGGCGCACCTACGGCGGCTTTGAGATGGTGCTCATCACGAGCGACAACCGCATAATCTGCACCAGCGGCCTGCTTGAAGAATTCACACTCTCCAACTCCAACTACACACTTTCTTATTCTGAATAATATGGCCGATCTTAACACCGATGTGAGATACATCAAGGGAATAGGCGAGAAAAAGGCGCAGGCGCTCAACAAGCTCGGCGTCTTTTCTCTCTATGACCTCATTTCATATTTCCCGAGAAAATACGAGGACAGAAGCGTTTACAAGCCCATCGCGCTCACCGCGGACGGCGAGACCGTGTGCGTCTGCGCGCTCGTCGCGGACACGCCGCGCCTGACGCGGATACGCCGCGGGCTTGACATCGTGAAGCTTCGCGCCGTGGACGAGAGCGGCGTGCTCGACGTCACGTTTTTCAACCAGAGCTACGCGAAGGACAACCTTCACCGCGGCGAGAGCTATATATTTTACGGCAAGATCGAAGCGCACGGCGCGCGCCGCGCCATGACGAACCCGATCTATGAGCGCGAGGACGGCACGCGCAGCGTCACAGGGCGCATCATCCCTGTTTACCGCATGAACGCCGGGCTTAACCAGCGCACAATGCTTCAGAGTGTGCGGCAGGGGCTTGACGAGTGCGGCGATCTCATCGAGGACGTCCTGCCGGATGTACTCCGCTGCCGCTGCAAGCTCGTTCAGGCGCGCTACGCCTATGAGAACATCCACTTCCCCACGGATTTCGGAGTCCTGGAGCTGGCGCGGCAGAGATTTATATTTGAAGAATTCTTTGTTCTGGCCTGCGCGCTCAACAAGATGCGCGGAGAGCGCGTCGAGCAGGGCGGCATAGTTATGGACGGCGCGGGCGCGGAGGCGTTTTTCGCCTCGCTCCCCTTCCCTCCCACCGGCGCGCAGCGGCGCGCTGTGACACAGGCAATCAACGACATGCGCTCCGGTCGCGTCATGAACCGGCTCTTACAGGGTGACGTCGGCAGCGGCAAGACGCTCGTTGCCGCAGCGCTCATATGGTACGTGTGGAAATGCGGCTTCACCAGCGCCTTCATGGCGCCGACGGAGATACTCGCGGAGCAGCATTTTCTGACGCTCAATTCGCTTTTCTCCCCCTTTGGACTGCGCGTTGCGCGGCTGACCGGTGCAATGACCGCGAAAGAGAAACGCGAGGTAAAGGCGGCGCTTGCCGCAGGGAGCGTCGACCTCATCGTCGGCACCCACGCGCTCTTCAGCACCGACGTTGAATACTCCCGTCTCGGCCTCGTCGTCACGGACGAGCAGCACCGCTTCGGCGTGGCTCAGCGCTCGGCGCTCATCGGCAAGGGGCAGAAGCCGCATGTGCTCGTCATGTCCGCGACGCCGATACCGCGTACGCTCGCGCTCATCATCTACGGCGATCTGGACGTCTCCGTTCTCGACGAGCTGCCGCCCGGCCGCCAGAAGGTGGACACCTTCGCCGTCGGCGAATCGTACCGCGCGCGGCTCAATAATTTCATCCGCAAGCTCGTCGGCGAGGGGCGGCAGGTGTTCGTCGTGTGCCCGATGGTCGAGGAAAACGACGAGCTGCCCGTCAAGCTCAAGTCCGCCGAGGAGCACGCGAAGGAGCTGGCCGCCGCGTTTCCCGATCTGCGCGTCGGCTGTGTGCACGGCAGGATGAAGGCGAAGGATAAGGACAGGATCATGGCCGATTTCGCCGCGGGCGAGCTGGACATTCTCGTGTCCACGACGGTCATCGAGGTCGGCGTGGACGTACCGAACGCGGCGCTGATGATCGTGGAAAACGCCGAGCGCTTCGGCCTGAGCCAGCTGCACCAGCTCCGCGGCCGCGTCGGACGCGGACAGCACAAGAGCTACTGCGTGCTGGTCTCCGACGCCGACGGCGAGGAGGTCAAAAGCCGTCTCGGCATTATGGTGAAAACCAACGACGGCTTCAAGATATCCGAAGAGGATCTGCGGCTGCGCGGCCCTGGTGATTTCTTCGGCTCCCGTCAGCACGGTCTGCCGGAGATGCACGTGGCCGACCTCGGCGCGGACGTGAACGTTCTCAAGTCTGCGCAGGACGAAGCGCAGCGGCTTCTGAAGGACGATCCCGCGCTGACGAAGCCCGAGCACAGAGCGCTGCGCGAGCGCATTGACCGCCTGTTCTCCGCGAATTCCGACAGCTTCAATTAAAATCTTTCCTCCGCCGCGGTTTTATTACCGCGGCGGAGGATTTTTGTCTCTGTTTTGTAAAATCTTAATAATTCTTTTGTTGATTTATTCATAAAGACAAGGTATAGTATCATCACCGAACAGATTATACTCTTTTTATATAAATTGGAGGCAAACAAATGAAGAAGCTTTTTTATCTTATAGTAGCGCTCATGCTGGTGCCCGCGCTTGTCGCCTGCGGCGCGACCGCGGCCGGCCAGCCATCCGAACAGCCGTCCGAGCCGCCTGTCGAAGTCACTCAGTCGCCCGCCGTCGTGACGGATGAACCCGTTGTTGTCAACACGCCGACGCCTGACACCGGAATAGTCGCGCTCGACGCCATACTCGACGAGATCAACAATGACGCGCAGCCCGGCTCCGCCGGTTCCAGCCTGAAGGCGGCGGTCATCGCGGCTGATATGCTCAACTGGGCATCCGGCAACGAGATGAGCGACGATGAAGTCCGTCAGGCAACGATCGATTGGCTCAGTCCGAGGGGCAACGACGAGCTGGTCGAGTTCTCGATGAAGCTCGACGGCGTGTACACCGCCTACCAGACCCTCATCAGCAAGGATTCCGAGGGGCTTATGTCCGACGCGGGGCTTGACTACGAGGTCGGCCAGTGGGGCTATGAGCCGTACAGCTCGATAGAGACCATAGTCGAGGTCGTCGGCCTGCCTGAGTATTAAATTGTACGTTAATTAAAGCACCCCCGATGCACAGCATCGGGGGTGTTCAGTCAGTCAAAAAACATGTGCAGCAGGGCACAGATAAGAGAGCCGCGGGGGAGCTTGAGGGGGCAAGGCCCGCCTCAAATACAATAAACCGCCGTCCAAAAGTCTTGATGCATCAATGACTTTTGGAGCAAAGCAGCATTTTGATATTATCAAAATGCTCGGCGGATGAAGCTTGTCAAAAAGGCCTCACAGGACTTTTTTGACAAGCTGAGCACCCCCGATGCACAGCATCGGGGGTGTTGCTTATCTCATCTTGGCTTTTGTTTTCAGTATGAACTGCGAGACGGACTCAAGCCCGTGATAGTTCAGAAACATTATTACGCGGCGTTTCGTCGACTCACTGCGGAAGCTCTCGCTTTGCGTAAGCTTCGGCAGTTTTTTCTGCGCATATTCTCGCATCGTTTTTATAAGCTCGGTTCTGTCCGCGCTCTTCTCGCCCGCGGCCACGCGGTTTATCCCCGTAAGCAGGATGTGCGACAGGACAAGATACTCTATCTTGTCCTCCTTCCCGAACTGCTGTGCGGTCTTCTCCAGATCGTCGATAACGGTTATGATGTCGAGATTTTTCTTTGATGCGACGCTGTTCATTATGGAGCCTGCGCGGCAGTGGCAGCGGTAGAACGGCTCATGTATAACAGCTATGCGGTCTGTTTTAAACAGAAGCTTCGTCACAAACGAGAGATCCTCATACCAAAGCCCGACCGGAAACTGCGCATCGCCGATCAGACTGCGGCGGAAGAGCTTATTGCAGGCTGAGCATGTTACCATCAGCGGATCGGTAAAGTTCGTCACGTCATGGTAAACTACCGTTCCATCATCATAATAGTCCTCCATGTCGCAATAGGCGATGTCTGCGTTTTCACGCTCGATGGCCTCAAGCATTTTTTCGTACATGGTCTCGTCGACCCAGTCGTCGGAGTCCACAAAGCCGATAAATTCGCCCTTCGCAACATTCATTCCAAGGTTGCGCGCACTGGACAGGCCGCCGTTTTCCTTAATCATCGGGACTATCAGCCCCGGATAGCGGGCGGCATAGTCGTCAATAATGCGCTGGGAATTGTCCGGGGAACCGTCATTGACGACGATTATCTCATAATCCTCCACCGTCTGTCCCACCAGTGAGTCGAGACATTGGGCGAGATATTTTTCAACATTGTATACCGGAACTATTATACTGAGCTTCATTTTCCTTCCTCCAGCGACGCTTTCCGTTTTTTCCGGAAATCAGTTACGTTTATATAATACAGCATCGCCGCCGTCAGCGCAAGATATATCGACACGTTGGGTCGCCGGAGTACCGCGCCGGAAAACTGGGCGAGTCCAAGTTCAACGGCAAGCATAACCGTCAGACCCATATTCCGAACGCTGACGGTTCCGCGTAAGTCGAGCATCGCATGACGGAGAATCATAATAAGAATAAACAGCAGGAAGCCCACGTAGGCGGCAAAACCGACATAGCCGTAATAGTACAATATTGCGTGCCAGTCGTTTTCGAGGTCATAGGTGCCCACCTCTGTGCTCATCTCCGATACCTGAAAACCGAACATCTTTGTGAGCGTATCACTCTCATCCCACACAAGTCTCGCACAGGTGCACTTTATGATGCGGGTATCCATGAGCGTTTTGACATCGTTCGTCGCGCCGTAGGCCTCGATCACGTTATCGATGCCGAAGCGGTCGATCACGTCCTCAGGGATGAACTGCTTGTATATCCACTCAAGATACGCGTGCGCCACCTTGTCGCGGATGCGCTCCGGTACGCTCATATCGTCGATATTCATATACGGAAAGCTCGTCCGGATGTTCTCCATATGGCCGGTATAGGCGGCTTCGATGCGCCTGTCCTCCTCAGCGCGGGGCGTGATATCATAGGAAAAGATGCTCGCCGCGCAGAGCAGCGCCAGCGCCGCCGCAACAATCGCGTCGCGCTTTAGCTCTCCCCTGTCGCCCGCGATGAAGCGTATGACGAGCATTATTATGCCGCACACGCAGATTATGATAAAGGTCAGATAACATGCCTTGGTGCCGTTTGCGAGCAGCACCGCGAACGCGGCCAGCAGCACGCCCAGCGTTATGCCGAGTATCTTGCCCTTCAGCACATAGAAGGCGGAGAACATGGCCAGTACGGCGAAAATGATGCTCATAGCGCAGCGGTTGCTGTCTATGACCCAGCCGGACAGGCCGGTATTTTCAGCATAAGTCGAGTTTGCCGTGCCGGTGAGCACCGAGATGAGCAGTATCGCAAGCTCGATAGCCGCAGCCGCGAGCATTCCGCGCTCGGCCTGCCGCAGTTTGCTGTCATTATCCATGCAAAAGATAAAGCAGATAGCCATCACCGGCATCTGCGCGACGCGCAGCATATACGCCACGTCTGTTGCAAGCATATAGTTACCAACCCGCAGGCCGTTTATCACATGCATCGCGCATATGACGCCGACGGCGGCAAGCGCGAGGAACAGCCGCAGCCGCTGCTTGCCCTTGAGCTTTATCAGCAGCACTATCGGGAGAACCAGCATTATTATGAGCCGTATTACTCCTGCCACGGTGCCGCGCTCGTTCTGCGTCCAAAACGCGAGAGTGTCGAGCAGGGGCTGAAGCGCTATAAGAAGCGTCAGCCAGTTGTCATAGAAAAACTTCTTTGCCGAAGATACGTTTGTCTGCATGTTTTATTCTTTATCCTCCAAAAGGTCAAACCACTGCCGGGATATGTTTTCCTTGGAAAAGTCCCGCGCGCGGCGCACCGCAGCGTGGCTGAGTTCCGCCATGAGTTCGGGGTCGTTTATAAGGCCGAGCAGACGCGCGGCATACCCGTCCGCATCTCCGTCGGGCACGAGATAGCCGTTCACGCTGTCTGTTATTATCAGCGCGGGGCCGACGCGCACATCATATGCCACCGGCGCAAGGCCGCAGCTCATCCCCTCAACAAGGGTCAGCATAAATCCTTCGCTTTTCGAGGTGCTTGCGTATATCGACGCCGAGAGCATCTCGCGCTCCACGCCCTCCGGGGAGAGCTTTCCCGTCAGCGTAACGCAGTCGGAAAGTCCCTGCTCGCGTATCAGCGCTTCAAGCGCAGGGCGCTCATCGCCCTCGCCGATTATCCGCAGGTTCCAATCCGGCGCCTTTTCATGTACGGCGGCAAATATTCTGATAAGCCTGTCCATACCCTTTACTTCGACAAGCCGCCCGACGGCGACCACGGTCTTTTCACGGTGCTCAGGCAGCTTTTCAGGGTAATGCTCAAGGAAATTGGGTATTGCGACGACCTTGGTGTGCTTATTATCACGCATGACCTCTCGTACCTCATCGGCAAGGCCGGACGTGAGCAGGATGAAGGCGTCAAGCCCGCCGTAGTCGCGGCGGAAGCTGTCAAGCAGCTTCTTGTCAAAGCAGTGATCCTGATGCAGCTGGCCAAGCTTATATACGCCCGGACGGCCATATTTTGACAGCAGGACATTATGCTCCGGTCTTGTGGTTATTATCACGCCGTCGTCTATCGCGGATATTGCGTCTATGACGGCCTTCTTTTTATCGTGCAGAATGCGCGCCGCCTTCACGCTCTCGCGCGCAAGGCCGAAGACGTCCTTCCTGCGGGCGCAGTCACGCCATTCGTCTCTGTTCGGTATCTCGTCGAGAAGATAGCGGACGCGGACGCGTTCGTCTATCGGGAAGGCTGGGGCGTCCGGCATGTCATACACGGAGATTATCTCCACGTCGTATTTTTCTGCAAACAGGTTTGCCATCTGGCAGACGGCTTTTTCTATACCGCCATAGGCAAGGTGCAGCGTAATTATACGCACAGTTTTCATGTCTTATCTCCCTGATTTTATTCTTTCTGCTCATTCCTGCCGCGGAATATGGTCGCGTTCAGCAGCTCATACGCCAGCTTGTCCTTAGTAAGTATCATATATGCGGCATACAGCGTAACGCATGCGATGATTATCGCCGCGATGTTCACCCAGTAGTTCAACCCCGCCGTGCGGATGAGCAGCGACAGCGGGATAAACAGCGCCGAAGCCAGCAGGTAGCCGCATATGCGCTTGGAAAACAGCCTGCAATTGACGCCGATCTTCTTCACGGCGTAGAAGTAGCAGGTCACGACGAACAGTATGACCGCGAGCGTCGTGGTGGCAAGCGAGGTAATGACGGTGAAGCAGCCCACCGCAACGAGGATGAAATTCATCGCAAGGTTCATCACGCCGAATACCGCGAGCAGCACAACCTGCTGCTTCTCGCGCGAATTGACGTACATCACAAGATTATTCAGCACCGACTGGAACGACAGCGCAATGCGCGATATCGCCGCGACTATGAGCACCGGCCACACGTAGGTATACACGTCCTGCGTGTACAGCTGCATCACTTCCTGCGCCAGCACAATGAAGCCGAAGTTTATAGGAATGACGAGCGCGAGGTATTTCTCCGTCGTGTCGTTCAGAACCCGCTCGTATTCGTCCCGCTTCCCTTCGCCGAGCAGCGCCGAGACACGCGGGATGGCGACGTTTATGAGCGCCAGCGGCACTGCGGACACCATGCCGACGATGTTCGTCGGGATAAAATACTCCGTGACCGCGATATCGCTCACCAACGGCGAAAGCATTATCTTATCCAGCTGGAAGTAGAAAACGTCCACGTTCACTATGACGAGCGACACCACCAGCGGGAACAGGTGCTTCCTTATCGTCAGGCCGCCGAAGTCAAAGTGCACGTCGCGTCTGATCTTGATATAGCTGAGGATATTATTGACAAAGTTGGTCATGGAAATAACCACGGCGTACGGCACAACGTCGCTCGGCTTGCGCACGAACACGAAGATGGATATCAGATAGCCAAGCCGCACAAGTATGGTCTTGACCATTATGAACCGGTAGTTCTCCTTGGCCTCGTTCGCAAATTCCACATAAAATATGTTCGCGAAAAGCTGGATAAGCATGACGAGATAGACATATACCTCTATCTGGGAGTTTGACCGCCAGAAGGTATATGCCACATACACCAGCATCGCTGCGCCGTTGGAGACAATACCGATGAGGAAAAGGCTCGTGAAGAGCTTGTTCGTCGCGGCGGGGTCGTTCCTGACGCGGCTTATCTCGCGCACGCCGTAGTTATATATGCCGAAGGAGGCCAGCGCGAGGAAGACGCTGTATTCGGTATAGACGCGGTTATATATGCCGTAAAGCTCCTCGTTCAGCAGGCCGGTCACGTAGGGGCCGACAAGCAGAGGGACTACAAGGTTAAAGATATTCAGCAGAGCTTTGTATATGCCGTTACGGGCAAGTGATTTTTCCTGCATGGCTTGCCTTTCTCAGATGGATGTTATATAATCATTCACAGTCGTTTTGATATTTTACTATTTTCTCAACTAAAAGTAAAGCTAATAATTCTTAAATATACATTCAGTTTTATGGAGGCAGCATGAACAAAATACTTGTACCAACCGGATATATGGGCTCAGGCTCTTCCGCAGTGACGGATATTCTCGCCGAGATAGATGGATGCAGCGCCCGTGACGGCGAATTTGAATTTGTATTCCTGCACTGCCCGAACGGCGTTTTCGACCTTGAGGACAAGCTCCTGCACGGCAACAACGCCATACGCAGCGACGAAGCGCTGCACAGCTTTCTCGGCACGATGAAGCAGCTGTGCACGAAAAAATACTGGTGGGTCGGGCACTATAACGAGCATGTCGGCCCCGGTTTTTACGATCTGTGCCTCCGCTTTGTCGACGAACTGACCTTCTCCCGGCCGAACTATTACTGGTACTGGCAGGAGAACACCAACGCACGCATGTTTGTTGAGCTGTGCATCCGCAAGATCGTCTGGCTGCTGACGATGAAAAAGGTGCTGCTTCGCAAGCCGCGCACGTATTACGACACCATGCTTTCGATCCCCACCGAGGAGGAATTCTATTCCGCCGCCTCACGCTTTATTTCCGGGGTAATGGACGAGATCGGCCTGCAGGAGCACAACATCGTGCTCGATCAGCTCCTTCTGCCGCACAATCTTTTCCGCGTGGATAATTACTTCGGGGACGAGCTGCGCGTATTCGAGGTCAGCCGCGACCCGCGCGATGTGTTCATCCAGAACAAATACGTCTGGCGGTCGCGCAATAACGCCGTCGTGTTCCCGACGGATGCGGAGGAATTTGCGCAGTTTTACCGCCGTCTGCGCGACAGCGAGCGCCCGTCCGGCAGCGCCAAGGTGCTGAAGCTGCAATTCGAGGATCTGATATATAATTACGACGCCTCGATGGAGCGGATATACGCCTTCCTCGGCGTGACCAAGGCTCAGCACAGCGCCCCAAGAACGCATTTTGACCCCGCGAAGTCCATCCAGAACACTCAGCTTTTCCGAGTGAACGAGCAGTACGCCCGCGAGGCGGAGATCATCGCAGAGCTTCTTCCGGAGTATATATACGATTTTCCCTACGAAAGGGTTCCCGATCCCGAGAAATCATTTTAAGAAACATTAAAAACAGCCTCTCCCAAGTAGGGAGAGGCTGTTTTATACGTTTTGCGGTGCAAACAGCGATTACAGGCGCTCTTTGACCTTTGCCTTCTTGCCCACGCGGTCACGCAGGTAGTACAGCTTCGCTCTGCGGACCTTGCCCTTGCGGACGGTGGTGACAGAGTCGATGGAGGGAGAATGAACCGGAAAGACCTTCTCGCAGCCTACACCGTAGGAGATGCGGCGGACGGTGATGGTCTCGTTGATGCCGCCATGCTTCTTGGCAATGATGGTGCCTTCGAAAGCCTGGGTACGCTCACGGTTGCCTTCCTTGACGCGAACCATGATGCGCACGGTATCGCCGACGTTCATTTCGGGCAGTTCTTTCTTCATGTACTGCTCGCTGAGAATTTTGACCAGATCCATAATCTAATCCTTCCTTACATATAGACGTTCTTACCGGAGGGCTTAAAGCCTCGGCAGCGGACCGCCTTTCTATGCCCGCAGACGCTCTCGTCTGCGCAAGCTGTGATATTATAGCACAGCGTACAGGCAAAATCAAGTACTTTTATCCCCGATTTCCCCTGCGCTTACCTATATATATTCATGTCCGCGTCGTAGGTCTCGACCCTTGTGAACTTCGCAAAGTCCGGCGCGATATTGGGCGCGAGCTGGCGCAGCGATTCGGCCAGCAGCTCAGGATTCAGCGTCGGCTCCTGCGCGGATATCGTCGCCTCCACGATGACGCCGGCGTCATCGACCGTGAAGCCTATGGTCTTTATCGCCGGGCGGATGTCGCTCTCGCCCATGCCGCGCTTGGTCTTCTTCGTTATCACTATCGCGTCGCGGGCGAAGAACTCTTCGAGCGCCGCGGCCATGGCGGCCTTGTCCCGCTCGTCGTATTCAAATATGCCCTTCACATCCAGCCACTTCAGCTCCGACGCCTTGCGCTGCGGCTCATACGCCTCGATAACGCGGATGCCCTCCGGCATCACGGCGTTCATGCGCTCCGGCAGCGTCTCAAGCTCGGTATCCGAGGTCAAGCGGAAATCCATTATCTCGCACAGGCTGCCCGTCCCCACCGAGAGCGGCAGGGCTATGGATATCTGCGGGTGCGGGTTGAAGCCCTCGGAATACTTCAGCTCCAGCCCCGCGCGGGCGAACACGCGCTGCATCGTGCGCATCATGTCGAGATGCGAGATGTATATCGCGCGGCCGGTCTTTTCAAATCTCAATCTCATTTTATCCATCGCAGCGTCCCCCGTTCATAAGCTTCAGTGCGCCGCAGCCGGAGCACTGGTGGCGGCAGTCCGGCGACAGTTCGGACGCATAGCAGCGCTCGCGCTCGCGCACGAGATGCGCCTTGCGCACGCCGACGTCGATGATGTCCCATGGCAGGACTTCGTCTACGCTGCGCTCGCGGTTCGCGTAGAACTCCGTGTCCACACCGCACTTTTCAAAGGCGTCCATCCATCGCCGGAAGGAGAAATAATCCGACCACGAGTCGAGCCTGCCGCCCTGCCGCCAGACCTCCTCTATCGCGTCGGCGACGCGGCGGTCGGCGCGGCTGAGCACGGCCTCGATGAGGCTCGTCTCCGCGTCGTGCCAGTTGTAGCTTACATTGCGCGCGGTGATGCTGGAGCGCAGCAGGTTCACGCGGCGCAGGTACTCCTCTATGCTTATCTGCGCCTCCCACTGGAATGGGCTGTGCGGCTTGGGGATGAAGCACGACGTCGATATGGTTATCTTGACACCGCGGTTTTTGTACTTTGCGTTCATGCGCCAGCAGTGCAGCACCTCGTCCGCCATCTGCGCGATGCCGATTATGTCTTCGTCCGTCTCCGTCGGCAGGCCGAGCATATAATACAGCTTCACACTGTTCCAGCCGCCGGCAAAGGCTATCGCGCAGGTGTGCAGCAGATCCTCCTGCGTGACGTTTTTGTTTATCGCGTCGCGCAGGCGCTGGCTGCCACCCTCGACGGCGAAGGTCAGGCCGCTTTTGCGCACCTTCTGCAGCTTCTCCATAAGCTCGATGGAGAAATTATCCGCGCGGAGCGACGGCAGAGACAGGCCGATGCTGCGGCTCTCGCAGTATTCAAGCATCCCGTCGCACAGCTCCGGCAGCTGCCGGTAGTCGCTGGTGCTCAGCGACAGGAGCGTCACGTCCTGATATCCGGTGTTTTTCAGCGACTCGATGCCCTGTTTTATAATTGTCTCCGGCTTTTTCGCGCGTATCGGGCGGTAGACATGCCCTGCCTGACAGAAGCGGCAGCCACGCACGCAGCCGCGGAACAGCTCCACGCTCACCCTGTCGTGTACGACCTCGGTGGACGGCACGATCGGCGCGGTCGGGTACGGTGACGCGTCAAAGTCCACGACAATGCGCTTTGTCACGCGCTCCGGCGCGCCGTCCTTCGCGGTGTATGACTTGACCGTGCCGTCCTCGTTATACTCGATGTCGTAGAGCGAGGGGACATATATGCCGCCTATCTGCGCCGCGCGGACGAGAAATTCGTGCTTGCTCCAGCCGCAGAGCTTCGCCTCATGCAGCAGCGCGAGCAGCTCGTTGTTTACCTCCTCGCCCTCGCCGACGATGAAGAGGTCGATAAACGGCGTCATCGGCTCCGCGTTCGTTGCCGCGGTACCGCCGGCCATGACTATCGGCAGCAGGTTTGTCCTGTCCGCGCTTCTGAGCGGGATGCCGCCCATGTCCAGCATGTCGAGCACCGTCGTGAACGCCATCTCGTAGCCTATCGAGAAAGCGATCGCGTCGAACTCGCCCAGCGCATCGCCGCTTTCCAGCGCGTAGAGCGGGATGTTCGCCTTCTTCATCTCCTCGTACATGTCGCCCCACGGCGCGTAAACGCGCTCACACCAGACATAGTCGAGGCTGTTCATGGTGTGATACAGGATGCTCATGCCGAGGTTCGACATGCCTATCTCATAGGTGTCCGGAAAGCAGAACGCGAGCCGGATGTCGACCTTCGTCTTGTCCTTGATTATCTGATTATATTCGCCGCCGGTGTAGCGCGCGGGCTTCTGCACGCGCGGCAGTATGCGTTCAAGTCTTTTGTCCATTTCAAGCTCCGTCGAAATTGAAATTTGCAATATAGTATTTTTGTATTCTATAATACTTTTCCGTGTTTTGCAAGGCTTACGCAACTGCGGGTTGCTTGCCCGCCGATAATTTCTGTGCTAAACTGAGTTCATGGAGGTGTTCGGTATGGATACAAAGGATGTTATATATGACCTGAGAACGAAAAACGGGCTGTCACAGGATGAGCTGGCGGAAAAGGTGTTCGTCACGCGGCAGGCAGTGTCCCGCTGGGAAACCGGTGAGACGACGCCGAACGTGGAGACGCTGAAGCTGCTTTCAAACGTCTTTGACGTCTCAATCAACACGCTGCTGGGCACGCCCCGAAAGTTGATTTGTCAGTGCTGCGGGATGCCGCTCGACGACTCCACTACCAGCAAGGAGCCGGACGGCGCGTTCAACGAGGACTACTGCAAGTGGTGCTACACCGGCGGCGAGTTCACGTATACCAGCAAGGAGCAGCTGATAGATTTCTGCGTGACGCACATGGCGAGTGAGAGCTGGCCGGCGGAGCAGGTCAGGGCGCATATGGAAGCTGTCGTCCCTGAGCTGAAGCATTGGAAGAAATGACATGAAACCGGACATAGCAAAACGCTATGTCCGGTTATTTTTCGGGCGGGTATCTACAATATATAATTATCATCACCGATTCACAGCAGTTCTTTTCTCCGCCCAAGCGCAGGATTCTCCGGCTGCGACAGCAGCAGCCATATCGACGCGACCAGCACCGCCGCTCCCCTGCCCGTCCACATCAGCCACAGCCCCGCCGCCAGCAGCAGCGTGCCGGTAAGCAGTCCGGTCAGCTCCGCGAGACGCATACCGCGTCGTCCGCCGAAAGCCGCGGCGGCAAGCTCCGCGAATATCTGCCCGCCATCGAGTGGGAGCGCCGGCAGCAGGTTGAACGCCGTCAGTATCACGCTCACTCCCGCCGAGCAGAGCAGCCAATCTCTGCCGTAAATCTTTCCGGCGTAGGACGCGATGAGCGCGTACAGCCCACCGGCAGCAGGCCCCGCGGCGGCGGCGAGTATGCGCCCGAAGCCGCTCGTGCATCCGGCATAGCCCATGCACAGCCCGCGCAGCTCCGCCTTGAAGCCGCATATGCGCAGGCCGAGCAGCCGCAGGCACACGATGTGCCCCAGCTCATGGATCAGCACCGGCACGGCGACGCAGGCAAGCGTCCCGAAATCCGCGGTATAATAGATCAGCGCCGCGAGGATGAGCGCTCCGGCGCTGACTTTTATTCTGTTGTTGTTCATCTCAGACATAGTATTCAGGATTTATATAGACGTCGTTCAAAAACAGCTCAAAGTGAAGATGCGGGCCAGTCGCGTTGCCGGTCTGGCCTACGCGGCCTATCGTCTGGCCGCGCTCAACCATATCCCCCTCGTGTGCCACGAACTCGCTCAGGTGCGCGTACAGGCTTGCGAAGCCGCCCTCGTGCGTCAGGATGAGGTATTTCCCGTAGCTGTCGCTCTCCCCCGCCGCATAGACATAACCGTCCGCGAAAGCGAAGACGCTGTCGCCGTTGTCCGCGGCGAAGTCCGTGCCGTAGTGAAACTTGACGGTTCCCTGTATGGGGTGCACGCGGTAGCCGAAGCCGGAGGAATCGTACCCGTCCACGGGGCTTGTATATTCAAAGGGTATCTCCGGCATGTCTGTCCGCACGTTTGCGGGGATGGCGTAGCCGTCAAACTCCGTTTGACTCGACAAAAATGCGCTGACCGCCTCCGGCTGCTCGCTCGGTTCAGAGGTCGGTTCCGGTGACGGCGTCGGGGCGGGTTCCGGCGTTGGCGACGGTGTCGGAGTCGGCTCCGGCAATGGGCTTGGCGTCTGCTCAGCGAAGGTCGGCGCAGTCTCATCCGAATCGGGCAGCGTCCGCGGCAGCAGCATCGGCTCCGGCGACGGGGATGGGGACGGCGGCGTTTTATCCTCGCGCGCCCTGCCGAAGACCTCCACAAGCTTTTCCCCGAACCGGCTCTCCGTGATATGGCTGCCGAGCGTCTGCGCAAGCTCGACGTAATCGTCGTCACGGTCTATAAAGTACAGCACCCGCTCGCGCAGTCCGGCGCTGTGCTGCGGCAAGGCAAGCTTCAGCACCGTCAGCAGCACGAATATCCCCGCCGCCGCGCAGCTCTTCCATCTCTTCATGCATATCCCTCCCCCTCGGTTACAAACATATTTCGCTGGGGACAGGCGTATGACTCAAATTTTTTCTTGACAATTTACTCCCTTGTAATTATAATAAGATGGCTGTCTGAAAAGAGCATACTTCGGGGTGTAGCGCAGCTGGTAGCGCGCTTGGTTCGGGACCAAGAGGCCGGGAGTTCAAGTCTCCCCACTCC
>OLGE01000497.1_pt1 | contig 46781 bp, 45 predicted proteins | sample 1605151 | NCBI WGS metagenome assembly OLGE01 (sample SAMEA3888912, study PRJEB22519) | human gut metagenome | biome: human gut; feature: human-associated habitat; material: faeces | place: Denmark | collected 2010
AATATTTCAAGGGAATAACTCATTTTATTTTGTACTAATTAGATGCTAACACTAATATGCCTTTGCGGGATTTGTTTTATATATCTGATATTTTTCAAAAGATGTTTTTAAACAGGACGATTTACAGTAACAGAATGATGAAGATACCGAATCCTGTTTTTGTAGTTTTTTATAATGGGCAGATGCCGCTGCCGGAGAGGATGGAATTAAAACTGTCCGATCATTTTGAGACGGCAACGGATGACCCGTCGATGGAATTAAAGGTAACTGTGTTGAATATCAATCCCGGGATGAACGAAGAGCTTAAAGAGAAATGTCCGTCTCTAAAGGAATATATGATTTATGTGGAAAAGGTCAGGGAATATGCCGAAATAACCGAATTGTCAAAAGCCGTGGAACGGGCGGTAGAAGACTGTATCAGGGAAAATGTATTAAGGGATTTTTTACTGAGCCAGAAGGCAGAGGTGGTAAAAATGAGTATTTATGAATATGACGAAGAGCGCGAAATGAAGCTGATCAGAGAAGACGAAAGAGAATTGGGACGGGAGGAAGGAAGAGAAGAAGGGAGAGAAGAGGGACGAGAAGAAGGCATACGTGCCTTGATAGAGACCTGCCGCGATTTCGGATTGTCCAAAGAAGAAACGGTTTCTAAAATTTTACAGAAATTCGCTTTGTCAGGGGAGCAATTGCAAAAATACAGTATTTACATAAATCAAAATTAGGGCTTGCATAATGTTGGGGGAGTATGCTATAATCAACTTCGGCGGTTAAAGAAGCCAACAAAGAAATAGAGGAATAGTACAGCGGTAGTGCGGCGGTCTCCAAAACCGTTAACGGGGGTTCGATTCCCTCTTCCTCTGCTAAGAAAACCAGTAGCTGTATGCCGCTGGTTTTCTTTTTTTATTATGATATCAGGAGGTATCGGGTATGGGCAAACAGGATTATGATGTGATTATTATCGGCGCGGGACCCGGCGGCATTTTTTGCGCTTATGAGCTGTTGGAAAAGGCGCCTGATTTAAAAGTACTGATGATTGAAAAGGGAAGAAGCATTGAAAAGAGAACCTGTCCCAAGCGTGTGACCAAACAGTGTGTGGGCTGTAAACCCTGCTCCATTACGACGGGGTTTGCGGGAGCGGGGGCGTTTTCCGACGGGAAATTATCCCTTTCGCCCGACGTGGGAGGTAATCTGCCTGCTATTTTGGGGTATGACAAGACCATTGAACTGATCAACGAATCGGATCAGATTTATTTAAAATTCGGAGCGGACGCCAATGTATACGGACTGGATAAGGAAAAAGAAATCCGCGAGATCCGTAAAAAGGCAATCAACGCCAACTTAAAGCTGGTGGAATGCCCCATCAGGCATTTGGGAACCGAAGAGGGATATAAGATTTACAGCAAACTGCAGAAGCATCTGGAGGAAGCGGGCGCGACGCTGATTTTCAACACAATGGTGGAACAGATTTTGGTGGAAGACGGACGCGCAGTCGGGGTTGTGACCGATCAGGGCGAGACATTCCATGCGAAGGAAATCGTTTCCGCCGTGGGCAGGGAAGGCGCCGACTGGTTTAAGGATAAATGCGGGGAAATCGGTATTGAGACGACGCCCGGAACTGTGGATGTGGGCGTGCGCGTCGAGGTGCGCGACGAAGTGATGCAGTTTTTAAATGAAAATCTCTATGAGGCGAAGCTGATCTATCATACGCCGACCTTTGACGATAAAGTAAGGACTTTTTGTACGAACCCTTCGGGAGAAGTGGCGACGGAATATTATGAAAACGGGCTTGCCGTGGTAAACGGTCATGCTTACAAATCTAAAGAGTATAAGACGAATAATACCAATTTTGCTATTCTGGTATCCAAAAACTTTACGAAACCTTTTAAGACGCCCATTGAGTACGGCAAGCAGATCGCGCAGCTTTCCAATATGCTCTGCGGCGGTAAGATCCTGGTCCAGACCTTCGGCGATTTTAAGCGGGGCAGAAGGACCACGGAAGAGAGACTTTGCAGAAACAATCTGATTCCCACTTTAAAAGACGCGGTGCCCGGCGATCTGTCTTTGGTATTTCCCCACCGCATTATGGTGGATATTGAAGAAATGCTGGAAGCTCTTGACAAAATTACTCCCGGCATTGCGGCGGACGAAACGCTGCTCTACGGGGTGGAGGTCAAGTTTTACAGCAACCGGGTGGTTGTCAACGAGGATTTTGAGACAAGTATCAAAGGTCTGCGGGCAATCGGCGACGGCGCAGGTGTGACAAGAGGGCTGCAGCAGGCGTCGGCAAACGGCATCAGTGTCGCAAGGAGTATTTTAAAAACGTATGGCAGATAAGAAGTATCAAAGTAAAAAAAGTCAGAGGATCATGGTTACCGGGCTTTGTGTATTCCTGGTATTGGCGCTCTGGGGCTGCCAAAAGCAGGATGCAAAAGAAAATCCGGAAACGGAGCAAAAACCTGTTACGCAGGTGGTGCTGACTACCGGATTTGAAAAAAACGAGGTGTTCCGCATCGGTAAGAGCTCCTGTTACACGGATGAGTTTATGGTATATCTGACCAATATCCAGAACCGCTATGAAGCCGTATACGGCGATCAGATCTGGAGCGTATCCAGCAACGGCGTTTCCATGGAAACCCGCGTCAAGGAGTCGGCTGCGGCGAGGATCGCACAGGTAAAGACTATGAATCTGCTTGCCGAGGAGTATCAGGTAAGTCTGACCGATGAGGAGGAACGGCTGATCGACCAGGCGGCGGAGGAATATTACGGTTCGTTAAACGAGACGGAGATCAAGGCGATGGGAGTCTCTAAGGAACTGATCGCCCGGTTGTACCGGGAATATCTGACCGCGCATAAGGTATACGTCTATATCATCAGGGACATCAATCCCGAAATCAGCGACGACGAGGCGAGAAATGTGACGGTGGACTGGATTTTCCTGCGCTCGCCCGAGGAAAAGGAAGAGACTGCGGCGCTTGCAAAGGAGATTCTCGGACGTCTGGAGAGCGGAGAAGATTTTTATTCGCTTGCCACGTCATACAGCGATGATAAGGTCGTGACCCATACCTTCGGCAAGGGACAGGCGGATGAGGCGGTAGAGGAATGCGCCTTCAATCTGGCGTCGGGGGAAACCGGCATGGTGAAAGGCACGGAAGGATATTATATTATTCATTGCGTCAGCACCCTGGACCGCAAGGAAACCGACGCCAATAAGGAAAAAATCATTGCGCGGAGAAAGAAAGAGGCGTTTAACGAGGTTTACGGCACCTTTGTCAACAATCAGGTAAAACAATTCAACGAAGCTCTATGGGAAGAGATTGGCATGATCCATGACGGGAATGTAACGACCGAAGGCTTTTTTGATATTTATGACAAGTATTTTCCGGAGGAATAATTGCGGATTTATAAAAATTTAAGATTTGTGAAACCCTTGATTTTACTGGGTTTGCACGAAATTATTAGCACTCAGATAAAATGAGTGCTAATTTTGTGTTGACTTAATTTTCCAAGGGTTGTAAACTTCATATTGTTGAGTGGTCCGACGGAGGCAGGATGCCGCTGCCATCCGAAGAGAGACCGGATAGGAAAGAAAGGAATGTGATTTTTATGGCAGACAGACATGGCAGTTTATCGATTAACAGCGATAACATTTTTCCGATTATTAAGAAGTGGTTGTATTCCGACCATGACATCTTTTACAGAGAATTGATTTCCAACGGCTGCGACGCCATTACCAAGCTGAAAAAGCTGGATATGATGGGCGAGTACACGTTGCCGGAGGATTATCAGCCCAAGGTAACGATTGAGGTCAGTCCCGAAAATAAGACCATTACCATTACGGATAACGGTCTTGGCATGACGGCGGAAGAGGTAGACGAATATATCAATCAGATCGCTTTTTCGGGAGCGACGGATTTTATTGCCAAATACAAGGATAAGACCAATGAGGACCAGATTATCGGACATTTCGGTCTGGGCTTCTATTCGGCGTTTATGGTGGCGGATGCGGTGCATATTGATACCTTATCCTATAAGGACGGCGCCAAAGCGGTTCACTGGGAATGCGACGGCGGTACGGAATTTGATATGAAGGATGGAGACAAGGCAGAGGTCGGGACAACGATTACGTTGTATGTCAACGAGGATTGTCTGAAATTCTGTAACGAATACGAAGCGAAAGAAGTAATTAAGAAATATTGTTCCTTTATGCCTTATGAAATTTATGTAGGCAGATTAAATACGACGGAGACAGAGGTCATTAAAGAGGCGGAGCTTCTTCCTACCGATGAAGTCGTAGAGAAAATCGAACCCAAAAAAGAAGAAAGTGCGGACGACGGAGAGGGAGAAAAGAAGGAAGAGGAGCCGAAGGTACGGATTAAGAGACGCCCCGAGCTCATCAACGATACGCATCCTTTGTGGACAAAACACCCCAATGAGTGTACGAAGGAAGAATACCTGGAATTTTACCGCAAGGTATTCCATGATTATAAGGAGCCCTTGTTCTGGATTCATCTGAATATGGATTATCCTTTCAACTTAAAGGGGATTTTGTATTTCCCCAAGATCAATATGGAATACGAGTCCATTGAAGGAACCATTAAATTGTACAACAACCAGGTGTTTATCGCGGATAATATCAAAGAGGTAATTCCGGAATTTCTGATGCTGCTAAAGGGCGTTATCGATTGTCCGGACCTGCCTTTAAACGTATCCAGATCCGCGCTGCAAAACGACGGTTTTGTTAAGAAAATTTCCGATTATATCAGCAAAAAGGTTGCTGATAAGCTTGCCGGCATGTGCAAGACCGAAAAAGAAGAGTATGAGAAGTATTGGGACGATATCAGCCCCTTTATCAAATTCGGTTGTTTAAAGGACGATAAGTTCTGCGAAAAGATGACAGATTATATCCTGTTCAAGAACCTGGACGGAAACTATATGACGCTGCCCGAATGCCTGGAAGTAAAGCCTATCGATCCCGACGAGGCGGAAAACGCAACGGATGAAAACGGCGAGAAAGTGGACGCGCAGATCGTGGACGAAAACGGCGAACCGGTGCAAACGGATGCTGACGAAAACGACGGGGATGCGGAAGAGGAGAAGAAGGAAAAGGTAATCTACTACGTAACCGACGAAAAGCAGCAGAGTCAGTATATCAATATGTTTAAACAGGCGAAGATGGACGCCGTATATCTGACGGAAAAGATTGACCAGCCTTTTGTCAGCCAGCTGGAGGCAAAGAATGAAGGAATTAAATTCAGCAGGATTGACGCGGATCTGACGGAATCCTTTAAATCCAGAACGTCCAAAAAGACGCAGGAGGAATATGACGCAAAAGCGGAAGAAATCGGCAAGATGATGCAGAAAGCCTTGAAAAAGGATAAGCTGACTGTTAAAATAGAGAAATTAAAGAACAAGAAAATTTCTTCCATGATTACGATTTCCGAAGAAACCCGCCGTATGCAGGATATGATGCAGATGTACGCGGCAAGCGGTATGGATATGGGAATGTTCGGCAGCGAGGGAGAAACGCTGGTATTAAACGCCAACCATCCTTTGGTTGCCTATATCATGGAGCATGAAGACGGTGAGAATACCAAGATGATCTGCGAACAGTTGTATGATCTTGCGATGCTTCAGAACGCGCCTTTAGCGCCTGAAGAAATGACCAAGTTTATTGCACGCAGCAATGAGATCATGATGCTTCTGACCAAATAAGGAAGATTTATGAAATATATCCTGTTGTTTATCAAAACATTATTGCGCCTGGTTTTAAAGCCGTTATCCTTTGTGCCGGCGATCCTTGTGATGGCGATGATCTTTCATTTTTCATCCCAGGGAGGCGCTGACTCAAGCGCGATCAGCTATCAGGTCAGCAAGGCGCTGGTAACGGTGGCGGACGAAGTCTTAGACAAGGATTGGAGCGAGGCGCAGATTGAGGCGTTTGCCGAAAAGTATCATTATCCGGTAAGAAAACTCGCCCATTTTTCCGAATACTTTCTCCTTGCCGTATCCGTGGCGTTTCCGCTGTATGTATACGGCATGAGAGGAATCTGGCTTGTGCTGTTTGCCGGCGCTTTCTGCGTGGGATTCGCCTGCCTGGATGAGTACCACCAATCCTTTGTGGCGGGCAGGCTTCCCTCTAAGAAGGACGTTTTGATTGACAGCTGCGGGGCTTTTCTGGGGATTATCGTTACGAGAATCGTCGGCTTCATCGGGCGAAAAACAATATTTGCTCCCCTGGCGAAGAAGCGATAAACAACCTTTGCAGTGGAATTTCATCAAAAAGCGGGCTGCCCCGGAAAGAAAAGGCAGGCAGTCCCGGCAAGAGGCAGACAACGCCCCAATAAGAAAAGGCAGGCAGCCCCGGCAAGAGGCAAACCCTGCCCCAATAAGAAAGGGCAGCGTCCCGGAAGGAGACAGACCCTGCCCCGGAAAGAAAAACAGACAGATATCAAAGGAAACCTTTATGAAAACGCCGGTACTTAATCCGCGTATTTTGCGGATTTACGTACCGCTGCGTTTTCATAGAGCGAAAGCGTGTTTCCGTGATATCTGTCTGTTTTTCTTTCCGGGATAGCCGGCATCTAACCGGGACAACCGCTATTTTTGCCTAGCCTTTTGTCCCTTCCGGCGAATCAATCTGGAAGCTGACTTTCAGGATAAAGCGGGAGCGGTCGTTTTCGGAAATTACCGTGCTGAAATCTTCCTCATAGGCATTGTTGATGATCATATAGCCGTTTTCAAAGGCGTACCGTTTCAGCGAGCGGTACACGTCCGGTAAATCCACGCTGTTGCCCCGGTGGAACATGGAAAGATAGAATCCGGCGGGGCGTTCAAGACAGTTTTCGTCGTCGATTTCATATTCCAACTGATAGCAGCCGTAGGATTTGCGGAAAGTGTTGTTGATAATATCCTTATGCAGCACAATTTCGCCGATGGATACGTTGCTGTTGATATGGATATTCCGGCACTTTTGCAGGTACTCCCGCAGGGTGGGAAGAAATTTGGTAATGGAACCGTCCCGTTTGGAAGTGGGAAAACTGTATAAATAAACGGGTTCCGCCAGCTTTTCGATATACGGCTCGTCAAGGCGGATATAAGGTTCCGCTTCAATGGTGTTGATGGTTGCCTGCAGCAGGCGCTGGATATGCTCATAACGGAAAATCTTCTCTTCTACATTTCTTAAATTTTCTTTCAGGATTTCCAGATTTTCTTCTTTTGTATTGTGATATAAAAAGTCCTTGATATCCGTCAGGGACATGTCCAGATAGCGGAGCTGGGAAATGGTCTCGATCTGGTAAATCTGGTTTTCGCTGTAATAGCGGTAGCCGTTTTCACCGACGGATTCCGGTTGAAACAGCCCGATCTTTTCATAGTGCATCAGAGTCGCTTTGGTCATGCCGCATGCTTTGGCAAAGGTGCCGATTTCAAATTGTTCATCTTGCATAAATTAACTCCTCTCATATTGGCTGTTTTGTACATTGAGTATAATGTTACATTATAGTTTAGAATAATCTTAAATGAAAGATAGATAAAAAACAAGAGAAAAAATACAACATTGCACAAAATATTGCACAAAAGAAGGGAGGAATGGATGCAAATGGATTGTAAAAAGCTGTTAGAAGAAATGACACTGGAGGAAAAGGCGTCCTTGTGTTCCGGGCTGACCTTCTGGAAGACCAAACCGGTAAAGAGGTTGGGCGTAAAGGAAATTTTTATGAGCGATGGACCTTATGGAATCAGGAAACAGAGCGAAGAGGATTCCTATCTGGATTTTCATACTTCCAAAAGCTACATTTGTTTTCCCACCGCGGCGGGCATGGCGGCGTCCTTTGACAGGCAGTTGTGGCATGAAATGGGCGCGGCGCTCGGAAGGGAATGTATGGCGGAGCGGATCGGCGTTTTGCTGGGACCGGCGGTCAATATCAAGCGTTCGCCTCTGGGCGGCAGAAATTTTGAATATTTATCGGAAGACCCCTATGTGACGGGAATCCTCGCGGCGGAATATGTGAAGGGAATGCAGGAACAGGGAACTTCGGCGTGCGTCAAGCATTTTGCGGTCAACAACCAGGAGACCAGAAGGATGAGCGTTTCCGCCAATGTGGACGAACGCGCGTTGTTTGAAATCTACCTGCCGGCGTTTGAACGAATTGTGAAGGAAGCGTCGCCCGATCTGATCATGTGTTCCTATAATCGGATCAATCACGTTTTTGCGGCGGAAAATAAATGGCTGTTGACGGAGCTTTTAAGAGAAAAATGGGGATTTGAAGGCGTTGTCGTGACGGACTGGGGCGCTGTGTGCGATCGCGTGACAGGGCTTGCGGCAGGCGTGGATCTGGAAATGCCCGCTTCGGGAGGCGGCAGCGACCGGGAGATTGCGGAAGCGGTGGAAAAGGGCGCACTGGAAGAAGCGGTTCTGGATGCGGCGGCGCTCAGGATATTGGAACTGAGCCGTAAGCATGAATGCAAACAAACCGTCCGGATCGATTATGGGAAAGAACATAAACTTGCCCAAAAGATTGCGGCGGAGAGTATGGTATTATTAAAAAACCAAAGGAATCTGCTGCCTCTGCCGACGAAAGGCGTTACGGTTGCTCTGATCGGAGCGTTTGCAGAGCAGCCCAGATATGAAGGAGGGGGAAGTTCCCATATCAACAGTTGGAAGGTAGACGCTCCCATAAGTGCAGCCGAGGATTTTCCGGCGGTTACGTTCCTCTATGCAAAAGGTTATGATGCAAATGGGCAGGACAAAAAGGGACAGGATGAGGTTCTGGTCGAAGAGGCGGTAAAAGCGGCAAAAAATGCAGATTACGCCGTCGTATTTGCGGGACTGCCCGAAAGCTATGAATCCGAAAGCTATGACCGCAGACATCTGAAGCTGCCTTCGGAGCAAAACAGATTGATCCGCCTGATCAGTGAGGCGCAGCCTGATACCGTCGTCGTCCTGCAAAACGGCTCGCCTGTGACAATGCCGTGGATTGACCGGGTGCCTGCCGTACTGGAAGCGTATCTTGGCGGAGAGGCGTGCGGAAAGGCGATTATGGACACGCTGTTTGGGAAAGTGAATCCTTGCGGGCATCTTGCGGAAACCTTTCCCCTGCGTATTGAGGATACGCCCTGTTACCTGGACTTTCCGGGGAGGTATGACGAAACGGATTATCGGGAAGGCGTGTTTGTGGGGTACCGCTATTATCTGAGCAAGAAAAAGCAGGTGCTGTTTCCCTTTGGATTCGGTCTAAGCTATACGGAATTTGAATTTCGGGATTTAGAGGTTTTTGCACCGGATTTTCCGGAAGCGGAAGGAAAGACGGAGTTTTGCGCCGCGGTCACGGTGCGGAATGCGGGGACAAGAGCGGGAAAGGCGCTTATCCAGCTCTATGTGGAACCCGACGCCGCTGCAGCGCCCGTATTAAGACCCCTTCGGGAGTTAAAGGGATTTGAAAAGGCAGCGCTTTTGCCGGGGGAGGAAAAACGGGTAAATATTACCATGGATAAAAGAGCGTTCGCGTTTTATGATGTAACTATTCACGATTGGTACACGGCTCCCGGAACCTATAAAATACAGATCGGTTCCGACTGTGAAACGATTCTTTGTGAAAAGCGGATCTATGTGGAACCGGTGCAGATAAAGAAGATTAAAATTGACCGCAATACGTTGATCGGGGATTTGCTGGAGTCTTCCGGTACGAAAGAAGTCATGGAAGAAGTATTGCCGTCTCTTTTAGAAACCATGGGAGTCGGCGGCGTCCGGGATGAAAGCGGGAAACTGCAAAAAGAGCGTATTCCGGCGTTTGTACGGGAACTGCCCCTGCGTTCGCTGATCAGTTTTACGGACGGCGTTTTTTCAAAGGAACAGTTGGCGGAACTTTTGGAACGGTTAAAAAAGACGCAGATGCGGGACGATGAAAGGAGATAGAGCATGGAAGAAAAGATTTTGCTGGAGGCGGACGGAATATATAAAAGCTTCGGCGCTACAAGGGCATTAAAAGGCGTAGAGCTGAAACTCCACGAGGGAGAGGTCATGGCGCTGATCGGCGAAAACGGTTCCGGAAAATCTACTCTGGCGGCGGCGATCACGGGCGCTGTAAAAAAAGACGGAGGCACCGTGAAGTTTCTGGGGAAGCCTTTTGAACCGGAGACGATTCTTGAATCCCGCAGCAAGGGCATTGCGGTACTGGCGCAGGAGCTTGGGACCATAAGCGGTATGACTGCGGCGGAAAATATTTTTCTGGGGATGGAAAAGGAATTTGGCTGCGCGCTGAATGTGCGAAGAAAGAAAATGAATCAGGCGGCGAAGGAAATCCTGGTTTCCGTAGGCGCTGGAGATATTGATCCGAAAATGCCGGTGGAGAAGCTGAGCTTTGAGACAAGAAAGTTGATAGAGGTGGCGAGAGCCATGTATCACAAACCGGATGTGCTGATTGTGGATGAGACGACGACGGCGCTTTCCCAGAAGGGAAGGGATATGATTTACCGGATCATTGAAACGATGAAGAAGGAAAAGAAAGGCGTTATCTTTATTTCCCATGATCTGGAAGAGGTGCAGAAGGTGTGCGATACGGCGGAAATCCTCAGGGACGGCGTTTATATTACAAAACTAAGCGGAGACGACGTGACGCCGGATCATATGAGAAAGCATATGATCGGCAGGGAGCTGACGGGGCACTATTACCGGGAGGAAACCGGGGGAAGCTGGGAGAAAACGGTGGTGCTGGATGTCAAAAACATTTCCAAAGGCATTTTAAAGGATATCAGCTTCCAATTACATAAGGGAGAGATCCTCGGGCTTGGAGGTCTGACCGAATGCGGGATGCACGAATTATGCAAGATCCTATACGGGGCGGACAAGCCGGAAAAAGGTACGGTTACCGTCTGCGCTGACGGAAAGGTCATTCGGTCCACGACGGACGCGATGAAAGCAAAGATCGCTTATCTGCCGAAGGACAGAGACCAGGAGTCTTTGTTCATGACAACCAGTATCAGAGATAACATTACCGTAGCGTCTCTGGGGCACATGTCCCGGAAGGGATTTATTTCTCCCAAAAAGGAAAAGGAACTCGCGAAAAAGATGTCCGGGCGGCTGGAGATCAAAATGCGGGATATGGAGCAGCAGGTAAAGGAGTTGTCCGGCGGCAACAAGCAAAAGGTAGTCGTCGCAAAATGGCTTGCCAATGATTCGGAAATTCTGATCATGGACTGTCCCACCCGGGGAATTGATATCGGAGTCAAGGCGTCGATCTACGGGCTGATGGAGGAACTGAAAAAAGCGGGCAAATCGATCATTATGGTATCCGAGGAGATGCCGGAGCTCATCGGCATGTCGGACCGGATTTTGATTATGAAGGACGGACGCATGACCGGGGAATTTGCCAGAGAAAGCGTAACGGAGCAGATGCTGATTCAAAAGATTATTTAGGAGATATGAGAATGGATAAACGAGAAAAAATAAAAAAGATGATAAAACCGGTAATTCCTTATCTTGGGCTGATGATTGTATTTCTGTTGTTTGCGCTTACGACGGACGGAAAATTTGCCACGGTGGATAATATGAAGCTGATTATTACCCAGAGCGCGATAACTATGGTGGGAGCCGTTGGCTGTACCTTTGTCATGGCTCACAACAATCTGGATTTTTCCCTGGGCGGCGCCCTGGCGCTGTGTTCGGTCATTTCATTCTTTGTCTGCGAGAAGATCGGATTCGGATGGCTGGTTGTGATTTGCGTGGCGGTGGGTATCCTCTGCGGACTTTTTACCTCCCTGATCCATGTAAAGGCGGGAATCCCCGCGTTTATGGCGGGACTTTGCGTGATGTTTGCGGGGAAGGGCGTGGCGCAGGCGGCATATGCCAATAAGCCCATGTTCCTGCCGGGGAACGTTACTTCCATGAGCACGCTGCCCTTTTATCTGGGGATCGTCCTTGTGGTATTTGCAATCGGGTTTTATTTGTTCCGCTATACAAAAATCGGTAAATATAATAAACTCATCGGTTCCAATCCGCGGACGGCGAAGCTTTCTGGAATATCCATAGGAAAGTATAAGACGATCGCTTTTGCCATCAGCGGGATCTGCGTGGGGCTTGCGGCGTTTATGACCATGGTCAGGACCGGCGGCGTTACGGGTTCCACGGGAACCAATTTTGAGACTGAGGTTCTGTTGTCCTTAACCTTGGGCGGCATTCCCTTAACCGGCGGGTCCAATACCAAGATCCGCTCGGCGGTAGTCGGGACGTTAATCTATTATTTCTTAAATAACGGACTTGTCCTGTGGGGGATCGACGCCAATATGGTCAGCATTATCAAAGCGGTAATTTTCCTGGCTGCGGTCGTGATTACCATGGACCGGGGAAGAAATGAAATTGTAATCTGAGTTATAAATCCGGCGCGCGGAATTATATACACAACAATGAAAATGAAGGAGGTTACTTTATGAAGAAAAAAGTGATAGCAATTTTGATGTCGGCAGCGATGATGATCACCATGCTTGCCGGCTGCGGATCTGCGGCAGCGGACGAAAAAGGCGCCGACAACGCGCAGACAGAGAGCGAGCAGCCCGTGGAGGAGACGGATGCAAAGGAAGAGGAGAGCGTCCAAAGTGCGGGAACCAGAAAAATCGGTGTTATTCTGTACGGAAAAGACGACACCATGGGAGCCGCCGTATATTCCTATCTGAATTTTGCGGCGGAAGCGATGGATGTGGACCTTACCTGGGCGTTTGGCGATTATGACGCGGCGGCGCAGCTGACCACCTGTCAGAATATGGTGGCGGCGGGGTGCGAAGGGATTCTCATGATGCCCATGGACAATGCGGCGGTACAGCAGGTAGCGGCTTACTGCGAGCAGAATCAGGTATATTTCGGACTGATGTTCCGCGATATTACCGACGATACGATCAAGACAACGGTGGAAGGCTATGAATATTATGTGGTGGACGGCTTTGAAAACGACGAACTGTACGCACAGCGTATGGTGGAGTACATGGCGGAAGAATACGGCGTTTCCAATTTCGGAGAAATGTCTTTGTATGCAAGCTCTCCCCTGGTAGCGAGAAACAACGGCTTTGAAAGCGGTTTTGAATCTACGGACGCTGTAAAACTGGCGGAATTTCCTTTCCCGACGGATTCCAGCACGCAGACAATTGCGGCGGGAATTGAAAACTTTATCAATTCCTATCAGGATATGGACGCGATTGTATTGGGCGCATCCAGCGTAGGCGCGGGCGAAACGGTTATGAATACCCTTTCTACCATGACCGAACCGGGCGCGGTTAAAGTGGGAACCTTCGACGCCTTTGAAGGCATGGACGAGGCGTTTGAATCCGGTTATCTCGTATACGTGGCGGGCGGCGTAGGCATTGAGTCCCTGTTTGATTTTGTAGTCCTTTACAACGCCGTAGACGGTACGCCTTTATCGGACGATCTGGTTGTGCTGAATATGTCGGAGATCGAAGTAAAGAGCGCGCAGGACTGCAAGAACTACAGTCAGTATATTGATAATCCCGACCATCAGATCTTTACGGCGGAAGAGATCCGGAACATGTGCAGAAGATATAATCCCGACGCAACTTTAGAGGATATCCAAAGCTATATCGATCAGTACAGCCTGGAATGGGTTGTTGAAAGAGCGGCGCAGTAAGCCGTAAAATGAGAAACAGAAAGGATTTGTGGGACCAATGATGAAAAATAAAATAAAGACAGCCGGAAAATTTATCAGCGTATTCCTGCTTCCGGCGCTCCTGTTTTTGGTATTACACCTGTTTGCGCCGGCTACCATTACTTACTTGAATATTCCCTCTCTGTTAAAGCAGGCGATTGCTCCCGCAATCCTCGGATGGGGCGTATTGTTCAATATGAAGGTAGGCAACTGGGACTTCTCTGTCGGGTCCCAGGTGCTGTTAGCGGCAATTATCGGCGGCAATCTTGCCATAAAACTGAATATGGGGATTTTCGGACTGATCCTCTGCTGTTGTCTGGTGGGGCTCGCCTGCGGAGCGCTGGTGGGAGGGATCTACTATTTTCTCAAGATCCCGACGATCATCGTATCCATCGGAATGCTTTTGATCTATGAGAGTCTTGGAAGCATTGTATTTGACGGAGGCGGCGTTAAGGTGCCCCAGGAATGGATCGTGTTCGGCTCGTTTCCTTACAATCTGATCCTGCTGTTGGTAATCGGCGCCTTTTCCTATCAGTTGATCAACCATACCACCTTCGGATACCATATCCGGGCGGTAGGGAGCAATGCAAACGTGGCGCAGTCCAACGGGATCAACGCCTACAAGGTAAAGACTTCCGCATTGACGATGGTAGGCTTGTTTGCAGGATTTTACGCCATGACCAATCTGGGTATGAACGGGGTCCAGAGGACGGTAAGCTCCATGGGTACGATGTCCACCTGCTTTGACGCCATGATGTGCGTATTTGTGGGAATGGCGTTGAGCTACGGAGTCAATATTGTCATTGCCATCTATATCGGAAGCCTGTTTATGCAGATTATCAAACTGGCATTTATGGTATTCGGACTGCCTAACGAATTTAACAGCATTGTGATTGCGGTAATCGTACTGGTGTTTATTGCGATTAACAATAATCCCCAGGTATTTGAAAAACTGAAACAGAAAGTGCAAAACAGCATAGGAGGAAAGAGAAGGGTAAGTTATGAAGGTTAGAATGATATACAGACAGGTACAGAGAGTGCCTTTTGAAAAACTGTATCCGGTCAGGGAGCTGGATAAAAAGCTGGAGGAAGCGGAAGCGAGACTGGGCTTTCCCAAGCCGAAAAGGTACAGAGCTTTTTCCAGCGGGGAAATGTCCCAGACGAGGGTCCAGGAAAGAGAATTTGAAAGCGTGGCGGATTTCGGACGCGCCATGGCGAAGTGGGCGGAGGACGAGACCTGCCAGCGGCTGGAAATCGAAAAGAAAAATTATATGGAATGGGAAAGAAACGAGCTCTACTATGCGGACGATCCGGACGACCCGGTCATTCCCTGGATACAAATGGCGGCGGAAAAGGAACCCACCAGGAAATACGAGGTCAATGAAAATTATTTGATGCCCAAGGATCAGGACGCTTATAAAGGATAGCGAGGTAAAACAGATGAAAGTAAGAATTTTATACCGCCAGACCCAGGAGATTCCCTTTGAGAAGTGGCTTCAGGAGCTGGAGCTTGAGAGAAAAACGGATATAGAAGAGGCAAGGCTGGGACATCCCCTTCCCCGCCGTTACCGTGCCTTTACCGGTACGAACCACGCCAATATCCGGGTACATGAGAGAGAGTACGAAAGCATCGAGGAATGGGGCAGAATGTTTGAGGAATGGTCCGAGGACGAGGAATGCCAGAAACTGGAGGTCGAGAGGCATAACTATTACACGTGGGAAAAGGAAGAACTCTATTTTGTAGACGATCCTAACGAACCGATTATGCCCTGGATACAAATGGCGGCGGAAAAGGAACCGACCAGAAAATATGAAGTAAACGAAAACTATCTGATGCCGAAGGATCAGATGAAAACCGAATAAGGAAGACGTGATCCGGCAGCCCGGCGCGGTTATCTGTGATAAGATGCGGCGCAGGACTGCCGGATTTGTGATTCCCCACTGTACTTTTTTTCAAATTATGATACAATAAAATTGATTGACATAGCTGTCATAAATCTTAGCTTTTGAAGGGTCAGGGGTACATATGCAAAAAGAAAAATTGAGCAGAGAAGAGTTTTTAATGATGTTTCGGGAAGACGTGATCCGCCTGTCACGTTATATTCCATGGTTTGAAAAAAAGAGCGGAAGCGATGTGTCGAAAAATTATCAGGACGGGAACAAAATGAATCATACCCTTTCGTTTCCGGTCTATGACAGCATTTTACTGTCTTTTTTGAACGAAGCAAGCACAACGGTGTTTATGGAGCAAAACTATCAGTATTTCTACACCAGGCACCGGATTCAGGATTATGAAGATGAGTTGAGACTTATTGAAACGGCGGATATCATGCACATGGAAGTGCTGCAGTGCATTTTGTCCAGATATGTATTCGGCGGTCTGACCAAGGCATATTTGTGGAAGGACGGCGTGGAGCACCGCATTTTTTTAAATATCTTAAAGAAAGCGAGACAGATTATTGAATTTTGGGACCAGCCGCTGGTCATAGAGGATGAAATCATTCCCGAGGAAGAGGAACCCGCGGAGGAGCCGGAAACCGCAGAAACGGCGGCAGAACCGTCGGAGGAGCCGGAAACCGCAGAAACGGCGACAGAACCGTCGGCAGAGCCGGAGCCCACAGAAACGGCGATAGAACCGTCGGCAGAGCCGGAGCCCGCAGAAGCGGAAGCAGAGCCGGAAACCGCAGCAACAGAAGAGACGGAGTAAAATGCTATGGGAGAAAAATCACTCAGGAAAAAACAATTTATTTTGAAAAAGGCAAGAGAAGTCTTTGCAAAAAAGGGCTACAAGGACGTAACGATGAAGGATATCGTAGAGGCGTGCCAGATCAGCAGGGGCGGGCTGTATTTATATTTCGACAGCACGAAGGAAATCTTTTTAGAGGTGCTGAATATGAAAGAAGAGAGCGAAAGCGGGGAAGAAGATGTGTTCACGAAGGCGCTCAGCGAAAACGCGTCCAGCTCCGATATTCTTGCGCTGTTTTTGCAGGAACAGAAAAAGGAATTGTGCGACCGTGAAGACAGTCTGACAATCGCCACTTATGAATTCTTTTTTGCCAATAAGCTTCCCAAGGGAGAAAATCCTTTGAAGACGCAGTTTGACGCAGCGGTTCAGATCATTGAAAAGCTCATTAAAGACGGTGTGGAGACGGGCGAGTTTGACTGTGAAGATCCCAAGGGCGCGGCAAGAAACATTATGTATGTGTTAGAAGGGCTCAGGATCATGTCCCAGACCGTGGGCATTACCGAAAAGACCGTAAACAGGGAGATCCTGTATCTGATGAAAGGACTTTTGAAGGAAGCATAAAGGAAAGATTACAATGATAGAAAAGGTAGTTTCAACAGCTCTCCCGGTTCAGGAAGAGCTGAAAATCTATAGAAATCATATGGAACCGGCAGATCCGGGCGAAAACAGAGGGCGCATCAGCATTGTGACGGGAGCCCACGGCGACGAGCTGGAGGGACAGTTTGTCTGCTATGAACTGATCAAAAGGATCAGGGAGCGGCAGGAGTGCCTGAAGGGGACGGTGGATATTTACCCGGTATTAAATCCTCTGGGAATGGACAGCGGGGTGCGTACCGTCCCGAAAATCGATATGGATTTAAACAGAATGTTTCCGGGCAGCCGGGACGGCACGATGATGGATAAAGTCGCGGCGGGAATCGTGGATTCCTTAATGGGCTCCGATATCTGCATCGACGTCCATGCGTCGGATACCTTTGTCAGGGAAATTCCCCAGGCGCGGATCAGCGATGAATTTGAAGCGATGATGGTGCCCTATGCAAAGCATCTGAATGTGGATCTGATCTGGATCAACGCCACGGCGACCGTCCACGAGTCCACCCTTGCCTACAGCCTGTGCAAGTTGGGCGTACCGGCGCTTGTGATGGAAATGGGGCTTGGCAACCGGATCAATCAGACCTATGGATTGCAGGTCGTAGACGGCATCTTTCATTTGATGGGCAAACTGGGATTGTGGGAAGGAGAAGACGTTCCCGTGAAAGAGCCGATGCTCATTACCAACGGCGATATTGAATTTATCAGGGCAAAGGAGTCGGGAATTTTTCTTTCCTGTGCCGAAAATAACACCTATGTGGAAAAAGGGGAGAGGATCGGAGCGGTTGTAGATCCCCTGAGAGGAGAAACGATTTACGAAGTAAAGGCGAAATCCGACGGTCTGCTTTTTACGCTGCGGGCGCATCCGGTGGCTTATGAAGGCGCTCTGCTTGCCCGTATCATCAAAGGCGTGAAGGAGGCGGGAAAATGAAAGAACGGATCATTTATTCCATGAAAGCGCCCTATCGGGACAATTATGCGATTAAGGGTTACAGCTTCGGAAAGGGAGACCCCAGCGCCTGCATTTTAGGACCCGTCAGGGGCAATGAAATCCAGCAGCTTTATATCTGTTCCCAGCTTGTCAAAGCGTTCCGGGAGCTGGAGGCGAATAACTGTATCAGCAGTAATAAAGAGATTTTGGTCATTCCCTGCATCAATTATTATTCGATGAATATGGGGAAGCGGTTCTGGCCTTTGGACAATACGGATATTAACAGAATGTTTCCCGGAAACGACTATGAAGATACGACCTGCCGGATTGCAGACGGGCTGATGAAAAAAATCAGGGATTACAGCTACGGAATCCAATTCGCGTCCTTTTACATGAGCGGCGAGTTTGTACCTCACGTGAGAATGATGGAAACGGGATATCAGAACACATCGCTGGCGAATTTGTTCGGGCTGCCCTATGTGGTAGTGCGTAAGCCGAAGCCCATCGATACCAAGACGTTAAACTTTAACTGGCAGAATGAAATGACCTCGGCTTTTTCCGTATATACCAATAAAAACAACGAAATCGATGAAAAAAGCGCAAGGCAGGCGGTTGCCGCGGTCCTGCGGTTTTTGACCAGAATGGGCATCATCAGATACGACAGCCACAGCGGCTATATCTCCCATATCATTATGGAAGAAGACTTAAGCAATGTAGAAACGACAAAAAGCGGAATCTTTAAGGGGCTTGTGACGCCGGGAGAGGAAGTCCGCTACGGACAGCCTCTGGCGGAGATCATCGATCCTTATCTGGGGGAAACGAGAGAGGTTATCCGCGCCGGAACCGAAGGCATCATCTTTTTTGCCCATACGGACCCTCTGGTCAACGAAGGCGATATTGTCTACCGCCTCATACACCGTTTGCACGAATAACGATAAAAGCGGATAAGAAGATCGGCTGTTTCTTTGGAAACCTGTTTTCCGGAGAAGCAGCTTTTTTCCGTCAGAGCGATCAGATCGGAAATGCTGTTTCCGTCCCAGTCGCCGGGCGTAAACCCGGTCAGCAGTTCTGCGAGGAGTCTGCCTACATCCGAGGGCAGGGTTAAAGCTGCGTCCGGATGTTTTTTGGCAAGCAGGCGGCTAAGCTTCCGGTACTCATGGGAAATGCAGACGTCGAACCGGCATTCCCGGTAAGCGCGTCTGCGGCGGTGCCAATCCCGCAGCTTTCTGTATGCGGCGGACAGCAGAGGATAGGCGAGCAAAGCCGCCAGAATCAAAAGAAAGACTCCTATTATGGGAGAGTTTTGGAACCGGAGGGAGGCGAATAAATCGTCGTATTGCGTATCGGTGCCGTCTCCGTTTGTCTGGGACGCGCCGCCGCCTGTGCCGAATAGTCCGGAAAGGGCGGAAAGAAAATCACCGTAGGTCGTTTCTTCGTCGTCCGATGAGGGAGGCGTCACTTCTACGGGCATCCAGCCGAAGCCGTCCACATACACTTCTACCCAGGCATGGGCGTCGCCGTCGTTGACCTCCACCTCTACCACGTTGGAGGCGCCCAGAATATTTTCTCCTTCAAAAAAGTCGTCGTATTGATATTCCGTAGCCTGCGCCCGGTCGGAGATCGCCGCCTGGGTAATCACATATCCTTCCACATAGCGCGCGGGAATGCCGTAGGAACGCAGTAACAGCGTCGCCGCCGAAGCGAAATGGGCGCAGTACCCTTTTTTCTGCGTGCCGAGGAAATAGGTCACAAAATCTTCGTCGCGGGGCGTTGTGCCCGGCGCCATATCGTATTCGTAATTGACGGTCAGAAACTGTCTGATCAGAGAAATCTGCTCGGCAAGATTGTTACCTGTGCCGATTGCGTCCTGATAGCTTTCGATATCATCCCGGATCTCGTCAGGGATCTGCAGATAATTGTTGTAACATTCCGTCTGATAGGTTGAGAGCGCCGCGTTCCCGTCTTCCTTTCGGTATGCGTCAAAAGAGGCAGCCGCTCTGTCTTCCAGATCGGTCTGGGAAGGAGAGTAGGGAACGTAGTCGATGGTTACCGCCGTGTCGGCAATCACGGGCATGGAGCCGTCCAGTATATTTTCATTTGTTACGGCGCCCCGGTCCGTGGTATCCGAGGTATAATACGGCTGATACAGATAATTGGGCGCGGCGTCTACGTTTTCGATCATCATGGACGCGGACATGGACGGAACGGCGCCTGCTTCCATCATCGCCTGTAAGGTATTGCTTTCTGTAAAGGCGCAAAATTCGTGGTAGTCCTGCACCGATCGGGTTCCGTCATCGGAAGAACCGGACTCCCCCTGCACGGACGCAGGATATTGATAAGCGGCTTCCGCGCTGTTAGGCGCTTTCCAGGAGGAAGAAGTATAATGGGAACCGACGAACGCTTTGAGGTATACGGTTTCATAAGCATAAGGGACAAAGGTAACGATCAGGTCCGTCTGATAGTCGGGGCGCACGCTGCTGATGCCGCCCAGCCGTCCGTTGCTGATGCCGCCGGTCGCTTCGTAGCGGTTAAAGAAACCGGAGATACCGTTTTGTACGAAAATCTTTACATAAGGGTCTACGGCTGATTTCATCGAACCGGACTGGGATGCTTCGCTTTCGGAACGGGACGCCGAGGCGTTTCCGAAAAAGGAAAAGAACAGCGATACCACCAGGGCAAACAGACAAAGCTGCACCATATTGCGGGCGTTGGATTTATAAAATACAAACTGCTTTTTCTTCCTGGAATATTGAAAGGAAGCGCGCCGCTTTTTTCCGGGATAAATAAAATAATAATGCCCGCTGTGCTTTAGAAAATAAACGGCAAAGTAGGAAAAGAACAGCAAAATTAACGATAGTAAGGAAGGATATTTGCCGATATAAATACCTAACTGCAGGGGCAGAAAGGTCAGATAAAAGGTCGTGAGGAAATACATTTCTTCAAAAATGCCCACATTGATCAATATGGCAAGAAAGATCCCGATAAAGATAGCCGCCGCGGTAATGGTCAGGTAGCGGTCTGCAATGGTTTCCGTGGATTCTCTGGTAAATAACATGAGAAAGTGGGAACTGTAATCTTCGTTGATGATGTTGATCAATGCCTGAAAGCCGCTGTTGGCAAGCTGGCGGTAACGGATCAGCATGAAGGTAAAGATCAGGAAAATAACCGGATATCCCAGATTGAACAGCCATTTTTTCAGATGAATCAACGACAGAATCATGGAAGAAATAAACAGGACAAACAATACGAGCAGATAATTGTAGGAAATGTCAAATTCGGATAAAACGCCGCTGATACAGCCGAAGGAGGCGGCAAAAATCAAAAGCCCCTTAATCAGACAGTGAATCAACGAATCACGGCTGTCGGAAACGGAGTTTTCCTCAAGGACAAAACCGGAAAAAGGGGCGCTTGCCGCGTCCTGTTTTGTTTTTTTCTTTTTCAAAAATAAAAATTTATTCGATGACATCTGCGACTCCTTTGTGGGTTACATGCAGTAAGGTGCCTTTTTTCATACCGGATCTGTGATAAATGTCCAGCGCCAGATTTTCAGTATCGTAGGCGGGCTCGTAAAAGAAAGCGGCGAAAGCGTTTTCCAGGTCGGTCTGGGAACGAATGGTTGACATAACAAAATCTTCCTTCGCCGTGGAATAGACGGCGCAGACAAAGATTTCTCCGGTCCGTATCAGCTCCAGGGCGAGAGCCCACGCTTCTTCAATGGCGTTGTCCAAAGCGTTTCTTAAGGCTTCTTCCTGTCCGCAGTCTTCTTCTGCGGGCTGGAACAGCTCAAGCAGCAGGAAAAATTCATTGGTAGAGGTGGCTTCGTTTTCTTTGACCATCAGCTTATCGATTTTGCTCGACAACTTCCAGTGGATTTTCTGCAGCCGGTCCCCGGGGCGGTATTCTCTGATATCCGTCACATTGGAGGATACGTTGCCGGATTTGCCGGATTCCTCAAACTCGTCGAAGCCTTCGCTGTAGAGCGCTTCGTGGCGCCCCTCCCGGGGCGCGGAATCGGGGAATACGCGAAGCTGCGCGGAAATATCCAGATCCCGTTTGAATCGGAACAGATGCAGATAATCATAACCCGCCAATTGTGTCACACGGGCTTCGTACAAGCCGCATTTGGTCAGCCTTACGGGGAAATTGAGCCGGTTGGTATAGCGGGAACGGAGAGAAAGCATATGGGTCGCGGCTTCCTCTTCATGATAGAGCAGGGAACAAAACGAAAACTCAGCCTGCGCCGAAGCAAAGGGAATTAAGGTGGGATTGTCCAGCAAAAGGGCGACCTGCGCGGTGCTCCCTTTGATCGTCTGGGGCGGTCTGGTTACCAGGGAGACCTTCAGATGGCGGAAGCAGTAAGCGGACAGAAAATAAGAAAAAACGGGCAGGCACAACTCCAGCACCACCAGCATAAAAAAGAAGGTCTGCAAATAAAACATGGCAAGCAGCAGCGTAAGGGCAAAAATAAGTATGTATGATAAATAGGATTTGAAAAAAGTGGATTTTCTCAATGCAGATCTCCTTGTTTACGAAAGCTTCGGAACCGGTACGGCGGTCAAAATCTCCTCCACGATATCCGCCGCGTCCTTATCCGCGGCTTTTGCCTTGGTGGAGAGGATCATCCTGTGATTGCATACGGAATAGAGGATTTTGTGAATGTCTTCGGGCGTTACATAATCCCGGTCTTCGTAGCAGGCGTGCGCTCTTGCCATTTTCAGGATCGCAAGGGAACCTCTGGGAGAAATGCCCTGGGAGAGCAAATCCGTGCGCCTGGTCGCTTCGGTCAGGGAAACGATGTAATCGCAGATTTCATCGTTAGCAAAGACTTCCGCGGTTTTTTGCTGCAGAGAGCGAAGCTCGGCAACGGTCAGGATCGGATTAACCTGATCTATTTGCTCCATGGAATGACCTTTTAAAATTTCGGTGGCGGATTTGTGATCGGGATAACCCAGGCTCAGTCTGACAAAGAAGCGGTCCAGTTGGGAATCCGGCAGCTTCTGGGTGCCGGAAGCGCCTACCGGGTTCTGGGTGGCGATTACCAGAAAGGGCGGTTCCAGATCATAGGTCGTGCCGTCCACGCTGACTCTTTTTTCTTCCATAACCTCCAAAAGCGCCGACTGGGTTTTCGGAGAAGTACGGTTGATCTCGTCCGCGAGAAAGAGGTTGGTAAAGATCGCGCCCCTGCGGAACGTGAAATCCCCGGATTTGTTGTCATACATGGAAAAACCTAAAATATCGCTGGGCAGTATGTCCGGCGTAAACTGCATCCTTTTATAAGACATGCCCAAGGAGCGGCTTAAAGCCACGGCAAGGGTCGTTTTACCCACGCCGGGAATATCTTCCAACAGAATATGTCCCCCGGCAAGCAAGGTACATAAAACGGAGTCCAGAATATCGTCCTTCCCCCGGATTACTTTTTTCATTTCTTCTTTTACCGCATATAACGACTGATTCATAGTATTCTCACCCTGTTTTTTATTTTTTGTATCTTTCTTACTATTTTAAATGGTACGTGTGCTAAAAGCAACAAAAAATGTAGAAAAGGAACCGGAGAGCCGCGATAAAGCGGTTGAACCATTTTTTTTCCTGTGATATAATAAATCGATTATGCGAAAGGATGAACAGGTGACGGAAATGAAGGCATTTTTAATCTTGGAGGACGGCACTGTATTTGAAGGAACACATATTGGCGCCGACAAAGAAATCATCAGTGAAATCGTTTTTAACACTTCTATGGCGGGATATCTGGAAGTATTGACAGACCCTTCTTATGCGGGACAGGCGGTTTGTATGACTTATCCGCTGATCGGAAATTACGGCGTATGCAGGGAAGATATGGAGTCCGGAAAGCTTTGGCCGGACGGTTTTATTGTCAGGGAGCTTTCCAGAATGCCCAGCAATTTCAGATGCGACGCAACCATTCAGGCGGTGCTGGAGGAATACGGGATACCGGGGATCGCCGGGATCGATACAAGAGCGCTTACCAAGATCCTCAGGGAAAAAGGGACCATGAACGGCTGCATTACGACAAATGAGCATTATGTGCTGGAAGAGGTTTTGAAGCGGTTGAAAGAGTACGACATGGGCAATGTGGTGGATATCGTTACCTGTGCAGAAAAATATACATTAAGCGGCACAAAGGAGCTTGCCGAAAACGGACCCTTATCCGGTTCGGCGAAATATACGGGAGAAAAGGAAAAGAAGCCTTCTCTGGTCAGAAAGTTAAACGGCGCGGGCAAAAAAGTCGCGCTGTTGGATCTGGGCGCAAAGTCCAATATTGCAAAGTCTTTAGCGGCGAGAGGGTGCGACGTGACGGTCTATCCGGCTCGCACGCCCGCGGAGGAAATCCTTGCGGACAATCCCGACGGCATTATGCTCAGCAACGGACCGGGAGATCCGAAGGTCTGTACCGAGGTCATTGCCAACGTCAGAAAGTTATATGAATCGGATACGCCGATATTTGCGATTTGTCTGGGGCATCAGCTAATGGCGCTCGCTACGGGGGCGGATACCTTTAAAATGAAATACGGACACCGGGGAGGCAATCATCCGGTCAAGGATCTTGCCACCGGAAGAGTCTACATTTCTTCACAAAATCACGGCTATGTGGTGGATATGGACAAGCTTGATCCGAAGGTTGCCACGCCTGCCTTTATCAATGTCAACGACGGGACCTGCGAAGGACTCGCCTACACGGGCAAGAACATTTTTACGGTGCAGTTCCACCCCGAAGCGTGTCCGGGACCTCAGGACTCCGGTTACCTGTTTGACAGATTTATTCAGATGATGGAGGTAAAGAAGAATGCCTAAGAATCCTAACGTAAAAAAAGTACTGGTAATCGGTTCCGGTCCGATCGTAATCGGACAGGCGGCGGAGTTTGACTATGCGGGGACCCAGGCGTGCCGTTCTTTAAAGGAAGAGGGCGTGGAGGTTGTGCTGGTCAATTCCAATCCGGCGACCATAATGACGGATAAAAACATTGCGGACAGAGTGTATATCGAGCCTCTGACCGTAAAAGTGCTGGAACAGCTCATTGAAAAGGAAAAGCCCGACAGCATTTTGCCGACCCTGGGAGGACAGGCGGGCTTGAATCTGGGTATGGAGCTGGAAGAGAGCGGCTTTTTAAAGAAACATAACGTGCAGCTATTAGGCACTACGGCGGCGACGATTAAAAAAGCGGAAGACCGCCAGGAATTTAAAGATACGATGGAAAAGATCGGAGAGCCCTGCGCGGCGTCTCTGGTCGTGGAAAACGTAGAGGACGGCGTTGCCTTTACCAATACCATCGGGTATCCCGTCGTGCTGCGTCCCGCGTATACGCTGGGCGGTTCCGGCGGCGGCATTGCCCACAACCAGACCGAGCTGGAAGAAATCCTGGAAAACGGTCTGCGATTATCCCGTGTGGGACAGGTATTGGTGGAACGCTGTATCGCGGGCTGGAAGGAAATCGAATACGAGGTTATGCGCGACAGCGCGGGCAACTGCATTACCGTATGTAATATGGAAAATATCGATCCCGTAGGCGTGCACACCGGCGACAGCATCGTCGTAGCGCCTTCCCAGACATTGGGCGATAAGGAATACCAGATGCTGCGTACCGCGGCGTTAAATATTATTGATGAATTGCAGATTACGGGGGGCTGCAACGTACAGTTCGCCCTGCACCCCACGAGCTTTGAATACTGCGTCATCGAGGTAAATCCCCGTGTCAGCCGTTCTTCGGCGCTTGCTTCCAAGGCGACGGGCTATCCCATTGCGAAGGTTGCGGCAAAGATCGCTTTAGGCTATACGCTGGATGAGATCAAAAACGCCATTACGGGAAAAACCTACGCCAGCTTCGAGCCTACGCTGGATTACTGCGTAGTCAAGCTGCCAAGGCTCCCTTTTGATAAATTTATTACGGCAAAGAGAACGCTGACCACGCAGATGAAGGCGACCGGCGAGGTTATGAGTATCTGCAACAACTTTGAAGGCGCGTTGATGAAGGCGCTCCGCTCTCTGGAGCAGCATGTGGACTGCCTGCTCAGTTATAATTTTTCCGACCTGAGCGCGGAGGAACTGGTTGACCGTTTAAAGATCGTGGACGATCAGAGGATTTTCGTCATCGCCGAAGCGATCCGCAAGGGCGTCGATTATGATACCATTCATGAGATTACCATGGTGGATCAGTGGTTTATCGATAAAATCGCTATTCTTGTAGAAATGGAACAGGCGCTTAAAAAAGGACCGCTGACCGTAGAACTGTTGAAAGAGGCAAAGAGAATTGAGTTTCCCGATAACGTCATCAGCCGCCTGACCGGAATCCCCGAGGCGGAAATCAAACAGATGCGTTATGATAACCATATCGTCGCGGCGTTTAAGATGGTGGATACCTGTGCGGCGGAATTTGCGGCGGCGACGCCTTATTACTATTCCGTATTCGGAAGCGAAAACGAAGCGGAGGAAACCCGTCCCGAGAAGAAAGTGCTGGTACTCGGTTCCGGTCCCATCCGAATCGGTCAGGGCGTGGAATTTGACTACTGTTCGGTACATGCGACCTGGGCGTTTGCCAAGGCGGGATATGAGACGATCATCGTCAACAACAATCCGGAAACCGTAAGCACCGACTTCGATATTGCCGATAAATTGTATTTCGAGCCGCTGACACCCGAAGATGTGGAAAACATTGTCCGGCTGGAAAAGCCCGATGGGGCGGTCGTACAGTTCGGCGGACAGACCGCCATCAAGCTGACGGAAAGCCTGATGAAAATGGGCGTGCCGATCTTAGGCACCAAAGCGGAGGACGTGGACGCTGCGGAGGATCGGGAATTATTTGATAAAATACTGGAAGAAACTCAGATCCCAAGAGCCGCAGGCGGCACCGTATTTACCGCGGAGGAAGCGAAAGAGGTGGCAAACAGGCTGGGCTATCCGGTGCTTGTCCGTCCTTCCTATGTCCTTGGCGGACAGGGAATGCAGATCGCATTAAACGATGCGGAAATCGAAGAATTTATGGCGGTTATCAACCAATATGCCCAGGAACATCCGATTCTGGTGGATAAATACCTGATGGGAAAAGAGCTGGAAGTGGATGCGGTATGCGACGGAACCGATATTCTGATCCCCGGCATTATGGAGCATATCGAGAGAACCGGCGTGCATTCCGGCGACAGTATTTCCGTATATCCGGCGCCCACCATCAGCGATAAGGTAAGGGAGACCATCGCCGAATACTCCAGAAGGCTTGCGAAAGCGCTGCATGTAGTCGGCTTAATCAATATCCAGTTTATTGCGGTAGGAGACGAGGTTTATGTCATCGAGGTAAACCCCCGTTCTTCGCGAACCGTTCCTTATATCAGCAAGGTAACCGGTATTCCCATCGTGGATCTCGCCACGGAGGTTATTATCGGCAAAAAGATCCGTGATCTGGGGTATGAGCCGGGCTTACAGCCCGCGGCGGATTATTTCGCCATCAAAATGCCCGTATTCTCCTTTGAGAAGATCCGCGGAGCGGAAATCAGCTTAGGACCGGAAATGAAATCTACCGGCGAATGTCTGGGTATAGCAGAGTCCTTTGACGAAGCGCTTTACAAGGCGTTCCTTGGAGCCGGGATCGATCTGCCGAAGCATAAACAGATCATCATTACCGTAAAGGACGCCGATAAAGGCGAGGCAATCGAGATCGGACGCCGTTTTGAAAAACTGGGTTATACCATTTACGCTACCCGTTCCACGGCAAACGCGCTGAAAGAAGCCGGCGTGGCGGCAAGAAAGGTCAACAAGATCCAGCAGGAGTCTCCGACGGTTATGGACCTTTTGCTCGGTCATAAGATCGATCTGGTAATCGATACGCCTACCCAGGGACGGGATAAGTCCAGGGACGGCTTCCTGATCAGAAGGACGGCGATCGAGACGGGCGTCAACTGTCTGACCAGTCTGGATACGGCGAACGCGCTGTTGACCAGCCTTGAAAACGGCAAGAAGGAAAAGCTGAATCTAATCGATATCGCTACGATCTGATGGCAGGGCGCAAGGTTTTCCGGTAAAAGCGGGGAGTCTTTGAAAACGGTGAATAAAACGTGTGAGGAGCAGATACATGCTGAAGGGGAAGAAGGATAAGTTCATAAAGCCGATTATGCTGATGGGTGTTGTCGTATTCATCGTCTGCCTGATAGCATGTATTTTGCATATCCGGGACCTGCGGAAAAGCCTGGAGGAAGAGATCAACCAACAGCTTGCCGCCCAGCTTGAGGTGGCGTCGCGGGTACTCTCCGATGAAATCGGGCAGACCCAGGACGTGGTCGGCATCGCGGCAAGGGAAATGGGAGAGAGGCAAAAGCATATTGTTTCGGATTCCCAGATCCGCCAGATTTTGGAGAAGTACAAACCCTTCAATGACTTTTTGGGTGTTACGTATGTTTCGGAAGACGGCGTAATCTATTTTGATGACGGCAGAAAAGCGGACGTTACCCCGGAACAGATGGAAAGCCTGGATCAGATACAGGAGAACCGGGTATTTGTAACGAATGATTTTAAAAACATGGGAGAGGAATATCTGCTGTTATTCGTGGATCTTGTAAAAAGCGAAGATGAGAGGAACGGCTTTCTTGTGGGGGTAAAATCCTGCAAGGATATTCTGGACGGCGATTCGTTTTCCTATTTAAAAGAAGTGGGCGATATCCTTGTGACGGACAGCAACGGCGTGATTTTGGATTGCAATTTTATCAATCTGAAGGATCAGACCGAATGGTATGAAACGGTATATGACTGCATGTCCGCTTACTGGCATGTGGACGGGGATAAAATATCCGAGCTCAGACGGATGATCAGCGATGACAAACAACAGGAAGGCAGAGTCGAGATTACCGATGAGGAAAAGGAGCGGTACTTTTACTCCTTTGCGTCGGTGGAGGCGCTTCCCGAGCTGTGCCTGGTCTCCATGTATACCGACGATGTTTTCAATGAGGTTGAGAGCACGATCGTGATCGGAAGCGTGGCGTCCTGCACGATTATGATCATTGCCATGGCGCTTCTGGTATTTCTGGCGTACCGCCATAATTCGTCTACGAGCCAGTTGATTACCAAACTTGCTTTCGACGATGAGATTACCGGCGGAAAAAATTTAAATTATTTTAAGGAATTTGTGGGCGAAACCTTATATAAATATCAGGGAATGCCCTTTCTGGTACACCGTTTTGACGTGTCCAATTTCCGATATATCAACGAGGCATACGGGCATGTGCGCGCCGACCAGTTGTTAAAAATTATTATCGAAGAGGCGGGAACGGTATTTTACAGCAAGGAGCTGTGCGTGCGTATGAACGCGGATCAGTTTGTGATGCTGACGAGAAACACCCAGGATCTTAGCGAGCGTTTCTTTGTATTTACCGATAAGGTAAACGCCAGGGCGCTGGATATCGGTATCCGGTATCCGATTAAGTTTAAACGCGGCGTATATCAGGTCAGGGATAAGGAATATGACGTTTCCCTGATTATCGATAAGGCAAATGCGGCGAGAAAAAACCTGACCGGCGAGGAAAAGGACAGCGTTGCGTATTATTCCGACCAGATGGTCAACGATATGCGTAAGGTTGATAAGATTGAATCGGAGATGGAAGCCGCTTTATTTAATAACGAGTTTCAAATGTATATCCAGCCCAAGTGGGATATCAAAGAGGATAAGCTGTATGGCGGAGAGGCGTTGGTGCGCTGGATCAAGGAAGACGGCAGTATGATCTACCCCTCCGAGTTTGTTCCGGTGTTTGAGAAAAACGGTTTTGTGGAACAGTTGGACATTCATATGCTGGAAATGGCGTGTCAGTTGATCCGGGACCAGTTAAATGCGGGAAATCCCATTTATCCGATTTCGGTCAACCAGTCCAGAATGCTTTTGCACAATCCGGCTTATATCGGCAGGATCAGCGAAATCCTGAAAAAATATGATATTCCCAAAGGCTATATCGAACTGGAGATTACCGAGACGGTATTTTTTACCGACAGGGATAAGATGATTTCCATTCTGAATGAACTGAAGGCAAAGGAAATCCTTCTTTCCATGGATGATTTCGGCTCCGGCTATTCTTCGCTGAATATGCTGAAGGATTTCCCCTTTGACGTATTAAAGATTGATAAGGAGTTTTTCAGCGAGTCCATTACGTCCGAATCCTCCACATGGATTTTACGCAAGATTATCGAAATGGCGGAGGGACTTGGTATCCGGGTCATCTGCGAGGGCGTGGAGACGAAGGAACAGGTGGAAATGCTGCAGCAGATCGGCTGCCGTTATGTGCAGGGATATTATTATTCCAAACCGATTCCCGCAAAGGAGTTTGTGAAGCTTTATTGCAGGGAAAGCGCGTAGGGACAGAGGTGTTTTCAGGCAAATGAAGGAGAACTATCAACGAAAACTGGATCAGATACTGGCGGATGAAGCCAATCGGGGAAAGCGCCTGTTTCTTCATAGCTGTTGCGCGCCCTGCAGCAGTTATGTGCTGGAATATCTGAGTGCATATTTTGCCGTTACGGTATTTTATTACAATCCCAATATTACGGAATCGGAGGAATACCGGAAGCGGGCGGCGGAGCAAAAGCGTCTGGTAGAAGCGTTTAACGCCGAAAAAAAGTGCCGGTATCCCATCGAATTTGCAGAAGGGGATTATGACCCGGCGCTGTTTCTGGAGGCTGTGAAGGGACATGAACAGGACCCCGAGGGCGGAGAGCGCTGCGGGATCTGTTTCGGCATCCGGCTAAGAGAGGCGGCTTTACTTGCCGCAAAAGGAAAGTATGATTATTTTACAACGACTCTTACGATCAGCCCGTTAAAAGACACCGAAAGGCTCAACAGGATCGGGGAGGCGGCGGGAAGGGCTGCGGGAGCGGTATTTCTTCCGTCGGATTTTAAAAAGAAAAACGGTTATCAGCGTTCCGTAGAGCTTTCTAAGGAATACGGTTTATACAGACAAAATTACTGCGGCTGCATTTTCAGCCGGAATGAGGTGGAACATGGATCAATTACTGAATGTGATTTCAGCGGAAATGAAAAATGCGTTTGAGGCGGCGGGATATGACAGAGAGCTGGGAAAGGTTACCTTATCCAACAGACCGGATCTTTGCGAATATCAGTGCAACGGCGCTATGGCGGGAGCGAAGCTCTACCATAAGGCTCCGATCATGATTGCGGGCGACGTGGCGGCAAAGTGTGCGGACAGCGAAGTGTTTGCCGCTGTGGAGGCGGTAAATCCGGGATTTTTGAATATTAAATTAAAAGAAGAGTTTATCGGCGGATATCTTAGGGAAATGGCGGAAAGTGAAAAATTTGGTCTGGAAAGTCCCAAAAAGCGGTTGAAAATCATCATTGATTACGGCGGTCCCAATGTGGCGAAGCCGCTTCACGTAGGACATCTGCGTTCCGCGGTTATCGGAGAGAGCATTAAACGGATCGCCCGTTACAACGGACATGAGGTTATCGGAGATATCCATCTGGGAGACTGGGGGCTGCAGATGGGTCTGATCATTACCGAGCTGCAGGTCAGAAAACCGGAGCTTCCCTATTTTGACGAAAGCTTTGAAGGGGAATACCCCAAGGAAGCGCCCTTTACGATTGCCGAACTGGAGGAAATCTATCCTACGGCAAGCGGAAAATCCAAAGAGGACCCGGCGTATAAGGAAAAGGCGATGGAAGCGACCTTTAAGCTGCAAAACGGCGTCAGAGGGTATCGTGCGCTGTGGCAGCATATTATTGACGTTTCCGTAGCGGACCTGAAGAAAAATTACGCAAACCTCAATGTGGAATTTGACCTGTGGAAAGGGGAATCCGACGTACACGACGTGATTCCCGGCATGGTAGAGTATATGAAGCGGGAAGGCTACGCCCATGAATCCGAAGGCGCTTTGGTCGTGGACGTAAAGGAAGATACCGATACCAAGGAAATCCCCCCCTGCATGATCTTAAAAAGCGACGGAGCGTCCCTTTATAATACGACGGATCTGGCGACGATCAAGGAAAGGATGGAAAAGATCAACCCCGACCATATCATCTACGTGGTGGACAAGAGACAGGAACTTTATTTTACCCAGGTATTCCGCTGCGCCAGAAAGACAAAGCTGGTAAAATCTGATACTGGACTTACCTTCGTAGGATTTGGTACTATGAATGGGAAGGACGGAAAGCCCTTTAAGACCCGCCAGGGCGGTGTTATGCGCCTGGAAAGCCTGTTAAACGATATCAATGAACAGATGTATCAAAAAATTATTACCAACCATGAAGTGCCCGAAGAGGAAGCGAGGGAGACGGCGAAAACGGTGGCTCTTGCGGCTATCAAATACGGCGATCTGAGCAACCAGGCGAGCAAGGATTATATTTTTGACGTGGAGCGTTTTACTTCTTTTGAAGGAGACACCGGTCCGTATATCCTTTATACCATTGTCCGTATCAAATCTATTTTAAACAAATATACGGCGTCCGGTAAAAATACGGAAAATACGGTAATCGGCAAGCCCCATGGGGAAGCGGAGAAGGATTTGATGCTTTCCATAGCGGGATTTATTTCCATGATGCAGAATGCGTGGGAGGAAATGGCGCCTCATAAAGTATGCGCCTATATTTATGACCTTGCTAACGCTTTTAATCACTTCTATCATGAAACCAAGATTTTGCAGGAGGAAGATGAAGAGAAGCAGGCGGGGTATATTGCGTTATTGAAACTGACAAAGGAAATCCTGGAAACGTGTATTGATGTTTTGGGATTTTCAGCACCGGAGCGGATGTGATGGAGAATGGAATTTATCAGAGTAAATGATCATATGATCAAATGCCTTATTAGCGAAGAGGATATGGATCAGTATGACGTGTCAATTGAAGATTTTTTTACGAGATCGGAAAATGCCATAGAGTTTCTTCATGAAATTGTGAGACAGGCGGAAATCGAAGTGGATTACAGACCGGAAGGTCCTTTGACGTCCCTTCAGATCGCGCCGATTCCCGATAAGGGAGTTGCGGTCTTTTTGACGGAGAAGCCACAGTTTGATTTGAAGACGATTTTGCAAAGCCTGAAAAAAGGCGCGGGAGTGGAAATTCCCGACGATATTATTAAGAAGGTGGAGCAGAGTACGCCGAAGGAACAGGCGGATTTCTTCAGCCGGTTTATGGACAATATACATAAGGAGATGGAGAAAAATATGGCTGCGGGCAATTCGGTGGAGCCGAAAAAGAAACCGTCCGGCGACCGGTCGGAGAAGGAGTTTTCCGAATCCCGGCGACCGGAAAATCTCGAACGGAAGATTTTTGCTTTTGAGAGCGCGGCGGACGTCCTGCGCTATGCCGAGGCTGTGGAAATGCCCGGAGACGTGGGCAGCAGCCTTTATAAGGACGAGGACCACGGTACGTATTATTTAATCGTAGAGAGAAAAGACGTATCGGTGGAGACGCTTGCCGGCGTATATCTGACGGCGTACGAATACGGACATTTTGTGTCCGAACGGGAAGAGCATGTCCATTTTATCAAAGAACATTGCGACTGCATCATCGAAGAGGACGCGATCGGAAAGATGAAATGACAAAAGACCAAAACAGGAGGGGAGCTTCGTGCATAATGAATTAACGCAGAAAGATATTGAAAAGATGCAGGAAGAGATCGAGTACCGCAAGGTAACGGTCCGCAAAGAGTTGCTGGAGCATGTGAAGGAAGCGCGCGCTCACGGCGATCTGAGCGAAAATTTTGAATATCATGCTGCAAAGAAGGAGAAAAATAAAAACGAAAGCCGTATCCGTTTTCTGGAGCGTATGATCCGTACCGCCGTTGTGGTTTCCGACGAATCCGCAGAAGATGAAGTGGGTATTAACAATACGGTGACCGTGGAATTTCCCGACGATCATTCGGAAGAAGTCTACCGGATTGTGACAACCGTGCGGGGCAATTCCTTAAAGGGACTGATCAGCAACGAGTCGCCCATGGGTAAGGCGCTTTTGGGACATAAAGCCGGAGAGACCGTTACGGTAGCGGTCAACGATAAGGTAAGCTATGATGTGATCATTAAGAAGATCGAAAATACCGAAGACGACGATCTGGAATTAAATAAATTCTAAATAAGTTTTCAACAAGTCAAACAAGCTCGTTGATCATACCCTTGTGGGAAGCCAGATAGTTTACATAATCTGTACCCGGGGAAGCACAGGAGCCGCTTAGGTTCTTTGCCATGATCACGGGCTTTTTTTGCGCTCGTTCCCTGGGAAAAAGCGCCGCCGTATCCGGTGCCGCCATGCCGGAAGTTTCTGTGCCGGACGCCGTCACGCCGGATACTGCCGTGCCGGATGCTGCCGCGTTCCGGATTGTGTCCAGATAACGGCGAAGTTTTGACGAGAAGAGAAGCTCCTGCACAAAAGGTTTCTCTTCCTCTTTGGCGTATAAGAAGTATCCTTCGATGTTTCCGTCCATCGTAAATACATAAATGCAGCCGTTCTGGCTGGCAAGCTCGGCTAACAGGGTCTGATAGTAGGAAGGGGTCCTTGTCAGATAATAGTCGAACTGTTCTGCAAGAATCCGCCCGGCAAATTCCGAAAGCTGCGACAGCTCTGCAAAAGAAGCGGCGTTTTCCAGGCAGCGGACTTTGATATCGCCCAAGGGGAAATGATTTATGTAAACCTCTTTTTGAAGAATGAGCCGGGGCACGTCATACTCCGGACGGGAATAGACATAAGAAAACCCGAAGGGCTTGTAAATAGCGGGATCGGCTGGCATTAAAAAGACGAAAGGACAATGCCGGTTCGCCGCACAGACGAAGGCGCGGTTTAAAAGCGCCGCCATCAGTCCGCGGTGTCTGTGGGATTCTTTGGTTGCCACGCCTACGATATAAAAGGATGGAACAGAAGCGCCGTCCAGGGTAACCTCATAGGGAGTCAGATGTACCATGGAGACGATCTCACCTTCCAAAGACTGCAAAGCCTCCGGCGGATCAGCGGATAAAAGCCGGCAGACAAAGGTGGTGTTAAAAGCCGCCTTTGTCCGAAAATAATAATCTGTAAAGGCGGCGCTGTCCTCGGAAAAGACCTCTTCCCAAAGCGGTCGGGTCCGGAGTACGGCGTCATTTTGCAGACATTCAATGCCGTAAGTATAGGTGCGGTTGTTCGGATCAGTGTAAGTAATCGTTTCCATATCCGTAAATCCTTTTAGTCAATGAAATAAATCCCATACGCGGGTCGGTTATTGTCTGGGACAACCCTTGCAGGAGGCGCAGCCGCCCCGGCTGTCTGCGTCCGGCATTGCGTTTTGTGTGATGTCAACCTGCATATCCATGAGACTTGAGGGCGTTGCAAGCATACAGATTGCCTGGGAAGAGATTCCCAGACCGCTTCCGGTAAATCCCAGCCCTTCCTCCGTCGTAGCCTTGACGTTGATCTGATCTGTTTCAATGCCGAGCGCCCCGGCGATATTGGCTCTCATTTCATCGATATAGGGACGCATTTTAGGCTGTTGTGCAATAATGGTGGCGTCGATATTTTCGATAAAAAAGCAATGCTCCTCTAAAAGCGCGCCTACTTTTTCCAACAGCTTAATGCTGGAAATCCCTTTATATTGCGGGTCCGTGTCCGGAAAATGCTTTCCGATATCGCCTAAAGCCGCGGCGCCAAGGAGTGCGTCCATAATTGCATGGAGCAGTACGTCGGCGTCCGAATGTCCCAGCAGCCCCTTTTCATAGGGGATTTTTACGCCGCCGAGGATTAAGTCTCTGTTTTCTACTAATTTATGAACATCATAGCCCATTCCGATTCTCATAGTGGCAGGTCCTTTCTTGTTTGCTTCTGATTCTTAAAGTGTGCGAAACGCTTCTGTCAAGATGCCAGAGTTTAAAGCGCTGTCATTTTTATAATAACAGTATAACCTAACTTTGCCGGTTGTAACAGAATAAAATTTATAAAAAAGGCAAGTGCGTGCCGGGGGAGTTGAAAGGAAAAAAGTTAAAAAATATTTCTCAAAAAAATTGAGTAAAATTGAAGAAAAAACTTGACAAGCCCACCCAAATCATTATATACTAGCAAAGCGGGTTGCGAAAACAGCCCTTAAAAAATGGGATCTTAGCTCAGCTGGGAGAGCATCTGCCTTACAAGCAGAGGGTCATAGGTTCGAGCCCTATAGGTCCCATTTATATGGCGAGATAGCTCAGTTGGCTAGAGCATACGGTTCATACCCGTAGTGTCGAGGGTTCGAATCCCCCTCTCGCTATTTTAAAAGCCTTGAAAATTCAAGGCTTTTTCTTTTGCGTGTTGCATTTTGTGTTGCATAATTCGGAAAAATGAGCATTTGCTTTATCTGACATTTCTTTCTTTCTGTCATTCATCGCATGACGGTATACGCTTTTTAATACTTTATCAGATGACCAGCCCCCATCAGCCATGATATACGCATCCGGAATACCAATCGCGTGACGAATAGAAGCAGAGTAATGTCTAAGGTCATGAAATCTGAAATGAGTGATATTATTTCGCTCAAGTATCCTTTGGAACATAATGGTTATAGAATGCGGATTAAGGGTTGTAATGTGACCAATTTCCCGAATGCGATCTATTACAAATTGAGGAGCCTCAATATATCTATCTGACGATTCGGTTTTGGGTGCTTTTAGATGCCATTCTTTATCCGGACCTAATACAAGAGAATGATGTATATGGATGATATTACCTTGAATATCTGACATAGATAATCCACAGATCTCGCCACGCCTCATGAGGCAAAAAGCACCAAGCATAACAGGAATTTCTAATTCGGTCCCTTGTACAGCTGCCATGAGACGCTTTATTTCGTCATCCGAGGGGATATAAAGCTCTGGTTGTATTTTCTGCGGCATGGTAGTGGTAAGATGTAAATTTGAGCCGATTACAGCGGATATAAGACCATGATAATTGCGGATGGTCTTAGGGGATTTAGTTTGGGATAAATCATTGATTACCAATTGCACATCATCCGATGAAAGAACTGAAAGTTTTGTGCTACAAAACGTAGGATATTTTTTTAACAGCATTTTTTGAATGTTTTTATATCCTTTAATAGTAGATGGAGACAGAACGGGTTCCTTTGAAGTAATATATTTTTCCAATTCCTGAGCAAAGGTAGAGCTGTTTGTACTGTTTGCGTATTCTTTCTTCTCAGCGGCGTATTGGGCGGCAAGAAATTCAGCTTCACGCTTTCCTCTGGGGCTTGGATCGTCCGATGTAAAAGATTTGTAGTGTCTTTTACCCATGTCGTCCGTATAGTCATACACCAGGCACCTCCATGATCCGGATGGTAATTTCTTTGCTTTTGCCATAATATCATTCTCCTTTTGTATGTAAGCTAAAAATGTCTGTAACTTGTGTTTTTACCAGGGAAATGATATAATCTTTATATGGTCTTACATATATCGGTATTCCCGGTATAATTTCAGACTGCCCCGGCGCAACCAACACCGAGGCAGTTTTTTGGTTTTATTCTACGTTTGAGGAATTTCCGCTTGCAATCAATTCCCCTGTTGAGTCGCATATATAATTCACGGTAACAGATGTATCGCTTTCACACGCATATCCTCTGTATGCACCGCCAAATGAATAAAAAACGGATGCAAGGATTGTTTCACTAAGAGAAATCTCGTCTTTGTTTGTGGCGGTTGTTGTTATGGTAAACACCGAAAAATCTTCGTTGACATCTAATTTAGTAACATTGGGATAATCTGCACTTCCGGGAGTGGTTTCGGCAAATTCTTTAAAGCGAGTTTCAAGTTTACTCAGCAATTCTTGTTGCTTTTCTCTTGTCATAACATAGGTAATAGAATTATCATCGTTTCTTGTAATAGAAATATATCCGTCCTCAGTCCTTCTAGTCTCTAACTCTTCATCTGTGCTTTCGTCTATTGTATCCGGAAGAGTTACTTCAATATTTGTGAGGTTTTCGTCAGATTCTATATTTGCAACGTCTCTAACTTCTTCTTGGATTTCTTCGGTTGCTTCATTTGCCATTTCTTCGGCTGCCTTTTGTTCATCCTCCGCCAAACTTGTTTCGCTCTCTTCAATTTCATTCTCTGGGGGCTTGTTACTGTTTCCGTCAGCAGAGCAGCCCGTAAGCTGTAATGCAAAAAATGAATATAGTAAAATTGTAATCAGTTTCTTTTTCATGGGAATACCTCCGTGCGCCAACAATCATTTAATGAAAGGCAAAAAATTTTAAACAATAATTTTGTTACCCTTTGATCTATTGCATCGCCAACATAAGGTTTGCAGGTTGTCGGCTGATGTTATGCCTCCTTTTGAAATAGGAACAATATGGTCGACTTCAAGCAGCAAGTTAGGCTCGTTTTGCTGGGAAGCACCGCACATCTTACAAACATACCCATCTCTTTCTAATATTTCGTGCCTGAGTTTGCTGGTCATTAAAGCTCTTTGACCGGCGGCACTTTTTTTGAATTTAATATTTTCTGATAGATATGTAACAAATCTATTGAGGTTATCTATGTCAAAAACGATATCGCATTGAGTCCCGGCGTTTCCCCCGGAGCTGGTGTATTTAAAAATGTATTTTGGAAAGTACACAGTACTTAAGTCTATTGGTTCAAAACCTAGCTTCTTTTCGAGAGTCTTTTTGTCAAATTTTCTAATTAGAAATGGTATCTCCGAGCTGATTCCGTTGATAATATTATTCTTTTCGTTTACTAATAATTTTTTGCCGTTTTCTGCAGCTTCAAAATTATTAAGCATATTTTCAAATTGTGAAAGATTTTCTTCTGTGCTCTTAATATTAAAATATTTACAAACGTATTTAAAGGGCTGTTTTCGCGCAGCATCACAAACGTTTCTTGTACAGTTGTGTACGTTAGGTGCAAAAGTTTGGTTTTTTAATTCCGGTCTTTTATAATTGTAATTACTGGTATCTTTATATGTCGCATTGCCATAATCAAGCTGGTCTATACCAACGTGGGTTCGCTTCAATTCATTTATATGCTCATTTAAATCATTGCAATCGTCGGTATATTTTTGGATTTTGTTTTTTAATTCTATAAAAGAATTGCTCCTGTAATATATAAACCTATATAAGAGCCATGCTAAAAAACAAAAAATGATGATGTACATAACGATATTTGAAATCATAAATTATTCCTCCAGTGACTGTTGATTTTAAATAAATTTTATCATATTCAAACTTATAATGCAAAAATCTGAAATAGATTGTTGTAATTTTGAATTAAATTAGAAAAAAGCTTGTCAAATAGCGGCTAAATTAGATTTTAATTAAAGAATTACCAGATATTACCAGCACTATTTGTAGTGATTGTAAAGTAAAATTGGTGTAGGTGGTAATTTGAAATGAGGACAGTAGTAATTTGCGACGATAATATTTCTTTTTGTGATTTGCTCGAAAAGTATATTAAGGAGCACGAGAAAGCATTGGATATAAAAGTGATAAAATTTTATGACGGCGACCAGCTACGGGAATACTGTAATAACAATGTGTTTGATATCCTTGTCTTGGATATAGAGCTGGGAGAGGATAATGGACTTGATATAGCTAAGGAATTGAAGGAAACAAATCCAAGTTGTTTAATAATATATGTCTCATCGTATGACGGTTATTATGTGGACATGGTTCAGGCAGAGCCGTTTCGCTTTGTCTCAAAAGATCCATTAAACATGCAGACATTTAAAAAGGAGTTTGCCGGTGCGCTTTCTGATGCCGTTAAACGGTTGAATAATGGAAAAGCCCTGTTTGCGTATGAGTTTGACAAAATGCAGTATTCGATAGACCTTGATAAAGTATTCTGTTTTTATTCATCGGTGCACACGATTCATATATGTGGGGAAATCGGGGGAGCTCCAGATTATTTTTATGGGAAAATAGATGATCTGGATAACATGCTGCAAAAGATAAGTAAGATATTTGTACGCGTAAATAAAAGATATATTGTAAACGTAAGGCTTGTACAGCGGATAAAGGGAAATCGACAGATTGTGGTCGACGGGAAAACGATTTCTTTGGCTTCAGGGTATCGGGATAATTTTATAAAAAAATATTGTGATAACGAAAAATGATGATTATATGAAAGGTGCTTTGGAATATTTATCCAGGAGCGCCTTTTTACCTTAAAGGGAAAATTTAAAGAAAAAAATTCACAAAATTTGGTTGCCTAAAATGTTCTAACTTGACGAGTTAATGTTCTAACTTGATGAGGGAGTGGGAAAATTGCACAAAAAACGGGCGAAATCGCGGCTTTTGGAGCGTTTTCGGGTTTTTCTGGGGTATTGCAAAGGCGGTGGGTTAGATGGTATTGTTGGTACAGAAAGAATATTCTTCCAAACAAATAAAGAACAAATGTTCTAAATCAATATTGACAATTTAATGCAGGAAGTGTAGTATACAGATACGAACAAATGTTCGATGAACAAGGGGAGATCATAATGAACGAGAGAAAAAATGACATAACAGAAGCAGCAAGTGAAGAATATAGAGCAAATACTCTAAATTATGGAGAAATGATAATTGAAATGGTTGAAAGGATAAACAATCAAAGTACTCTTGAATATTTGCACAGATTTTTAAAATTGTTCTTGGAAAAGTGGGGTTAGTCCGCCCCACTTTCTTTTCTTAATAACATAGAGTCTATCATGTCAAGTACAATCTTTTTATCTCGTTCATTTAGCATGGAAAACTTATATATTAAGTCAAAATCTTTGTTCGCTTCGTCAGCGGAAAATTCTTTATTCATATTAACATCAAACCCCATAAGCCACAAAGGATTTACCTTTAATACCTTTCCCATTTTACCGCTACTAATATTTGATGGAGCATGCGAACCATTAACGTACTGGCTTATGGACGATTTGCTTACGCCTGATTTTTCTGCTAGTTCTTGTGGCTTCATGCCTGCGTTTGACAATGCTAATTGCAATCGTTTGGCTGTAATTTCGTTTTTCATATGCTTATCCTTTCTGGTATTTTCTATATAATAACATAGCGTGGTTTAACTTTCAAACAAAAAGTTAAACTTTTTCAAACTTTTTGTTGACAAGGAAGTTAAACAATGTTAAACTTTTTCTGACAGATGGGAAAGGAGGTTGAGATAATGACATATAAATATAATAAACTACATGGAAGAATTGTTGAAAAATTTGGGAGCCAGGAACGGTTTGCGGAAGCATTAAACTTATCTAGGACTTCTGTATCTAAAAAAATGAATTGCAGATCGGGTTTTTCGCAAAACGATATTATAAAATGGTCGACTCTTTTAGAAATAGAGCCAATAGAGTATGGAGAATATTTTTTTACATAAAAAGTTAAACGCTGTTAAACTTAAGGGATAAATATATTACATGAGGAAGGAGGTAATAATATGCCACGACTAAAACCAAGTGCGGAAGCAGAAAAAGACATACAAATCCAGTCGGTTATACGAAAGTACATGTGCCTGCGGCAGATCATGTATCAGAAGGATCTGGCTAAGAAGATCGGAATGCCCGCAAGCACCTTTAACAAAAAATTAAAACGCCCGGGGGATTTGTTTAGTGTTACGGAGCTTCGCAGGACGTACAACTTTCTGGGCGTTCCAAAAGAAGAAAGGACTGGATTGACGTGAAAAACACCATCATATCCGCCCTTGCGGCGTACATAATCGCACATATGGGTTTCTGGACCTGCAGCCCGTCTAAAATCGGCATATGGCTGTTTCTGGCGATCCTGGCGGCGGTCCAGGCGCTGGACTGGAAAATAGAAGAATGGAGGGAAGCAAATGAAAAAAAGAATGAGCATGAGGAATGCCGTTGTCCTGACCGCCCTGACGTTGCTTCTGGTGGCATTGGTCGGCGTGCTGACTCTGACCGTTTATGCGGATAGCGGCTACGACGACGGGGAGCTGATCCCCATGGAGGCGACCGCGTACTGTTATGGGACAACCCGCTGCGACGGGCAGCCTGTAAGAACCGGGATCTGCGCCGGGAAACCGGAGTGGTACGGAAAAGTAGCTGCGGTCTATGAAGATGCCGGCGGACGTCCGGGAGAATTTTTTGGTTATTTTGAATGCCTGGATACCGGCGGGGACGAGCGGATCAGGAACGGAACCGTTCTTGACATCTATCATCCGGACAGAGAGTGGTGCATCCAGTTTGGAAGAAAGAAGGTCCTTGTCGAGCTAATCGACGGGGAAGGATAGGAAGGAGGAAATCCAATGGAAGAACAATGAATAGAAATTCTGATCAGTAAAAAGGCTCTGCGAAAGCCGACCAAAGCACGCAGAGCCACAACACCAGCAAAGTGTCCATGTGCTTATTTTAGCACATGGAGAAAGGAGTATCAATGGTTAAGTGCAGTGAATGTAACGGAAATTGTGATCCGGGCGAAATTGTCGGCGGCGTATGTCTGGACTGCATGGAGCAGAAAAGGCAGATGCAGATCCGGCAGGAACGCGCCTTCCGGGTCATGACGAGCCCGTGGGTACAGACAGATTTTATGGAGGTGCTGAATGGTAAAACAAGTCAGACTTAAAGACCGCGATGACTGGCTGCGGAACCGGAAACGGATCGGCGGGTCAGATGCTGCGGCGGTTATTGGGAGAAACCCATACAAGACCAATATAGAGCTCTGGCAGGAAAAGACCGGGCGTGTGGAAGCGGAAGATATATCGGACAGACCATATGTGGTGTACGGGACAGAGGCAGAACAATATTTAAGGGAACTGTTCAGGCTGGATTACCCGGAATATGACGTCGGCTATGAAGAAAATAACATGTGGATCAATGACAAATATCCGTTCGCGCACGCCTCTTTGGACGGCTGGCTGGTTGATCGTAACGGAAGAAAAGGGATCTGGGAATGTAAGACAACCAATATCCTGCAACCCGCGCAAAAAGAGAAATGGAATGGGAAAATTCCGGACAACTATTACATACAGGTTTTACATTATCTGATGGTTACAGAGTTTGACTTTGCGGAAGTGAAGGCGCAGCTGAAATATGATTTTGGAGGAGAGATTTATCTTCAAACCAAGCACTACCACATTGAAAGGTCGGAAGTGGAGGACGATATCCGGTTTCTGGAGAAGGAAGAAAGAAAATTCTGGGATTGTGTTTTGCAGGATCAAAGACCCGGGACGATCCTTCCCGATTATTTAATCAATTTAGCCAATTAAAAAAGAAAAGAGGTAAAGCAGATGGAATTAAGAGTGAATGAAGTGCAGCTTCCCGAACAGATTACCTTCAATTACGAAGAACTGAAAGAGGAAATTGCCGGAAAAGTGTCACATTATGAAACGCTGGTGTACACAGATGATCAGATTAAGGAAGCGAAGGCGGACAGGGCGGATCTGAATAAATTTAAAAAGGCTTTGAATGACGAACGTATACGCAGAGAAAGGGAGTATATGCAGCCCTTTCAGGATTTTAAAGATAAGATCGATGAGATTATCGCCATTATCGATAAACCCATTATGCTGATAGACAGACAGATAAAGGAATGCGAAGAAAAGCAGAAGCATGATAAAAGGAATGCAATCGAAGAGCTGTTTGCATCCATGGGATTTCAAAGTTTTGTAAAGTTTGAAATGATCTTCAATGAAAAGTGGCTGAATGCGACCGTGAGTATGAAAAAAATAGAGGAAGCGCTGAACTCTGAAAAAATCCGGATTGGAAATGATATTTTTACGCTTTCCGGGTTGCCGGAATTTAGCTTTGAAGCAATAGAGATATACAAAACTACCCTTGACATCAATCAGGCACTGAATGAAGGACGCAGGCTTTCAGAAATCCAGAAACGCAAGGCAGAGCATGAGGCGGCGGAGAAGGCAAAGGCAGAAGAGCAGGAGAGACTTGCCGTGGAAGAAATGGAGGCAGAACAGTTGCAGCCTGTACGGGATGGGTTTATGAACCCGCCGGCTGAGGAAAATAATAAACAGTGGATTTCTTTTAAAGCGTTTTTGTCGGTAGATGATGCTGTGGCGCTGAAACAGTTTTTTGAAAGCAGGAATATTGATTATCGGGCAATTTAAACACTTGGAAAAGTTTATAGGAAGGAGCAGGAAAAAATTATGGCAGTACAGAACAGTTTACAGAAAAAGGAAACAGCAAATGAGCAGGCGGTTGAATATATGGCAGGAGGCACGAAGGTAAAATTAACGCCTTCTATTGTCAGGGATTACCTCGTAAGCGGAGATAAGGATCATGTTTCGTTTCAGGAAATTGCAATGTTTATGAACCTTTGCAAATTTTCCGGACTGAACCCCTGGCTGAAAGAAGCATACTGCATCAAGTACGGAAACGAGCCTGCAACAATGGTCGTTGGAAAAGAGGCTTTTGAAAAAAGAGCAGAAGAAAATCCGAATTATGACGGCGACGAGTCCGGAATTATTGTAGTAAATGAAGAAGGCGTTATTTCATACAGAAAAGGCACATTGAAGTTGCCCGGAGAGGAGATAGTCGGCGGATATGCAGAAGTGTGGAGAAAAGATAGAAGATACAGTACGCGGATCGAGGTTTCATTTGATGAATATGCCGGAAGAAAAAAAGACGGATCATTGAACAGCAACTGGTCTAAGAAACCGGCAACTATGATCAGGAAGGTTGCACTTGTGCAGGCATTGCGCGAAGCGTTCCCTAAATCATTTGACGGAATGTACATTGCAGAAGAGCAGGGAATTGATGAGCCTAATTTTAGTGTGTCAGACGTGATCGAAATGCAGAAAATGCAGGTAATCGCGGAAAACAGTAATGAACCGCTGAACATTGCTAAGAAGCAGGCAGAGCCAATACAACAGCCGGAAGCACCGCAGGATGTACAGATGGCTTTGTTTGGAAAATAGGGTTGAAACACCCTGGGACACCCAAAAAGAAACTGTTCATGCTTAAACATTATATCACAAAAACGTCCCCCGCTTTCTTACATGTACAAGGCGGGGGAGGAAGGAAACTATGAAATATTTACTTATAATTCCCGGCAGGTTGGATAACCTTAACGACTATATCAGAGCGGAGCGTACCAACCGCTACCGGGGTGCGGCGGTAAAAGCCGGCAATGAAAAGACCGTTTCCATATTTATCCGGCAATGTCTGAAAGATATAAAAATCAGAAGCCCGGTCAGGATGCCCTTGTAAAAGAAGGGATACTGGAAAATGACGGCTGGAAAGATATAGTCGGGTTTACGGACCGGTTTTTTATAGATAAAAATAACCCGAGGATTGAAGTGGAAATTGAGGAGGCAGAAAGCTAAGAATGGCAAATTACAAGGTAGGACTTGACTACTTTGAACTGGATTGCCAACTGGAAGAGAAAATCAGATTGATACAGGCTGAATTTGGACTAAAAGGATTTGCAGTAATTGTCAAGCTATATCAGAAGATATATGGAGAATGTGGTTATTACTGTGAATGGAAAGACGATTCGTTGTTGCTTTTCATGTCGGAAAACGGTTTGCCTAGCGACAATAAAAACTTAATAAGCGAGATTATATCGGCTTGTATCAGAAGGAACATTTTTTCAGAGGATCTTTTCAAAAGGTACGGTATCTTGACATCCCATGGAATACAAAAAAGATACCTGAAAGCTACGTCCAAGCGTGACAAGATAGAAATGAAAAAAGAGTACCTTTTAGTTAGTGTTGACAAAATTAAGGACAATGTAGTCATAATCTCACATTCCGTCGGAATAATCTCACATTCCGACGGAATAATCGAACAGAGTAGAGTAGAGGAGAGTAAAGAAAAGAAGAGTAAAGAACACAATAAGCAGTTTGTACCGCCGAGTGTTGAAGAGGTCGGAGAATATTGCAGGGAAAGAAAAAACAATATTGATCCGCAGGCATTTGTAGATTTCTATGCAGCAAAGGGATGGATGATCGGCAAGAATAAAATGAAAGACTGGAAGGCATGTGTAAGGACGTGGGAAAAAAACAGGTCTGAAAAAAGCAGTAAAAACAACAGCAATGTAGGCTTTAATGACTTCCACCAGCGCCAGTATGACTTTGATGCTTTAGAAAAGCAGTTATTAAACCAACAGGAGGAAAAAACATGAGATTTAAAGAAATTAAACCGGGAATGGTTGTTCATTGCGAAAACGATGAAGAAAAGAAAGCGCTTCTGGAGGAAGCGGAGAGACTTGGGTATGTCTGGTATGGAACAAAGGAAAAACCAACGGAAAAAATACCTCCTAAAAATACCATACATTTCCACGATGCTGAACCGCTCCTTCTTTGTGGGTATAAGTATACAACATATTCTACGCGCGTAACCGACACAATTAAATTTTCCGATCTTCTTGCGCCGGTGCTGTCGGCAGAGGAAGCTTTGCGAATTAGAAATGAATTAAGTTTTGATTTTGTAAGGAAATACTTAGGTCTCCGCCACATCCACAACCTCGAACTCGATAAAATGCTGAGAATGGCAACCAATGAACAGGTCATTGATATGTGTTACCAGTGGCAGGCAGATCAGGAAAAGAAAGAGCCTGAAATCGAGACAGTCTATATCTGCCGGATTATCGAAATGCTGCCGGATGGACGAAGGCGGTGCGTACACGAGGAAGATATTAAACCCGATCCGGATCTCCCATTTGGCGGCGAAAGGGAAAAAGTTGAAGAAATTTTGAAACGCTACAGCGCGGAACATGAGGGAAAGTTTATTGCGGTACACGAGGTCGTAAGCAGGGTAAAGGAGGCGTAATTACATGAATATCAACTATGATGAATTGAGTGAAATAACAGTTAAAAACCAGGAGGAACTTGACACAGTACCGAATGACTTTGGTGGCAGGATCTGCATAGAGTTTGGCACATACTTTAATCCGGCGATTGTCAAGGGTAGGTATAAGCGGTCGGTAGAGGCTCGGGGAAACTCCTCGGTAGTGGCTCGGGGAAACTCCTCGGTAGAGGCTTGGGAAAACTCCTCGGTAG